>Ga0101941_1000244_pt2 | contig 81809 bp, 66 predicted proteins | sample DewCreD2012metaG_3_FD_75242 | JGI IMG/M metagenome (GOLD analysis project Ga0101941, IMG submission 75242) | Hot spring sediment bacterial and archeal communities from British Columbia, Canada, to study Microbial Dark Matter (Phase II) - Dewar... ... | reverse complement strand
GTTGAAAAATCATTACCTCGCCGAACTTCTGCTCAAAAACTGATGAAGTAGGCAGGTTAAAGAAAAGTACTAACAGAGATATGAATGAATTGAGGCAAATAAATCCAAACATTGCCATTATGAAGGTATTATTGATCAGGTCAACAACAAGAATCTGTGTCTGATTTTGCTCATATATTTGCTGGACAAAAGTAATACTTATCAGAATTATGAGGGTAATAAGCAGTATGCTTTGCCACTTTTGGCTGTAATTCAAAAACGCAACCCATTTGAGGTTAAACGAAAGAATTAAGGCATAAATAACCAGCGGAAAGGAAATAATAATAAACGGCAGGCTGGAAAACTCCAGATGGAAGAAATTGGTGAGTATGGACAGTAAAACCAGCATTTCAAAGATGTACCAAGCCTGATGTGTAATTTCAGATTTCTGGTACAAGTTCATTCTTCGCCATACATAAAAGGCATTAGCAACAAATACTACAATCAATCCGATATTGACATGATATAGTACATTGACCAGATAAATATTATTAGAGAACCCGGTATCATTGATCAGGAAAAGAAAAAACTTGATAAATAAAGAAAAGAAAATGGTAAACGCCCCAATTATAAATACCTGCCAGAGTTGCTCAAGAAAGTTGCGATTTTTGCTTTTTGAGGAATGGAGTTTAAAACTTAAAAAAGTAAACAGGAAACAAAGTGAAAGCAGCAGATAAATAAAGAAATCATTGACAAAAATATCGATTTTGGCAATTACTGCATGAATGGTATATAAGTCTATACCAAGTAAAAAGACCCAGCATAGTATGCTGAGTCCTACATAAACATTAAAATATTTCTTTAATCCGTTGGTCATAGCAGCTTATTTGCGGCTGTAATTTGGTGCTTCTCTGGTAATGGCTACGTCATGAGGATGGCTTTCTGCCATACCTGCTGCAGTTATTTGCACAAACCTGGCTTTTTGCATTTGTTCGATTGTACCGGCACCACAATATCCCATACCGGCCTTTAGACCACCAACTAGTTGATATATAACTTCGGCAACTTTGCCTTTGAAAGGCACTCTACCTACTATACCTTCAGGTACCAGTTTTTTGATATCATCTTCTGCATCCTGAAAGTATCGATCTTTTGAACCTTCTTCCATAGCTTCAAGTGAACCCATACCGCGATAAGACTTAAATTTTCTACCTTCAAAAAGTATCACTTCGCCCGGAGCTTCTTCAGTTCCTGCCAGTAGTGAACCAATCATAATAGTATCTGCGCCGGCAGCAACAGCTTTGGCTATATCACCGGAAAAACGAACACCGCCATCAGCTATTACCGGAACACCAAATGGTTTCAATGCTTTGGCCGCTTCGTAAACAGCAGTAAGCTGTGGCATACCTACACCGGCTATAACTCTGGTAGTACAAATACTGCCTGGACCTATACCTACTTTTACAGCATCTGCTCCTGCCTCGGCAAGGGCTATAGCGCCATCAGCAGTGGCTATATTACCAGCTATAACCTGCAAGTCAGGAAATTGCTGCTTAACCTTTCGAACAGTATCAATTACACCTTTGGAATGCCCATGTGCAGTATCAATACTAATTACGTCTACACCGGCTTTTACCAAAGCTGTAACACGCTCTATAATATCTGGGGTAACACCCACTGCTGCACCAACACGTAGTCTGCCAAAATCATCCTTGCATGCTTCAGGGCGATCTTTACGTTTAAGTATATCTCTATAGGTAATTAATCCTTTCAATTTACCCTCTTGGTCAACAATAGGGAGTTTTTCTATTTTATATTCCTGAAGAATCTCCTCGGCTTCAGCCAGATCTATACCAACACTGGCTGTGATCAGGTTTTCGGTGGTCATGATTTCAGTAACTTTCTTACGTACATCCTTCTGAAATCTCAAATCACGGTTGGTAATAATACCTACCAGTTTGCCTGATTTATTTACAATAGGAATACCACCAATTTTGTGCTCTTTCATGATAGAAAGCGCATCCTGCAATACAGAATCTTCATCCAGCGTAATAGGATCGAGAATCATACCGCTTTCAGAACGTTTTACCTTTTTTACCTGGTTGGCCTGTTCTTCGATACTCATGTTTTTGTGAATGATACCAATACCACCAAGGTGGGCCATTGATATAGCAAGCTCAAATTCGGAAACAGTATCCATTGCTGCGGAAAGCAGTGGTATATTTAGAGAAATTTTCTTGGTAAGTCTGGTTTGAGTACTGGTATTACGTGGTAATACTTCGGAATATGCAGGCAGTAATAATACGTCGTCGTATGTAAGAGCCTGGGTAAAGAACTTTGAAGCGTCCTGATTTAGAGACATTTGCAAATACGTTTAAGTCTGTTATTTGCAGGGCAAAATTAAGGAGTGTAAAGCAGATATGAAAGAAGAATGCGGAATTTAGTTTTGGAGGATGAGAGTTTGGGAGTTGGGGAGTTGGGGAGTTGGGGAGTTTGGGAGTTGGGAGTTGGGGAGATGGGAGATGGAAGATTGGGGATTTTGTGAAAAAATTATGTTGAAACATATATAAACAACAGTTAGTTAGTCTGGTATCAATTATTATAATTTACAAAACTTATAAAAACATTACTTACCAATGAAAAATCTATACTTACTATTTTTAGCTATTATTTTTTCAACATTATATACTCAGGCACAGGAAATTGACAAAGAAAAATCGTTAGTAGAGTTTTCTATCAGCAATTTGAAATGGAAAACTGTGGATGGCACATTTAGCAATATGACCGGAAAAGTTGAGTTTGATGAATCAAAACCTGATAAATCTGTTTTTGATGTATGTATAGAAGCCACTTCTGTGAATACCGAAAACGAAAAACGCGATGAGCATCTGCGTACCGCTGATTTTTTTGACGTTCAAAAATATCCGCAAATCTGTTTCAAATCAACATCAGTCACCAAGTCAAAAGACGGTTACCTGGCCAAAGGCAATCTTACTATGCATGGTGTAACCAAAGAAGTAGAAATAAATTTCACCTACAAAGACAAAAAATTTGAAGGCAAGCTGGATGTAAACCGTCTTGATTATAAAATTGGTGTTGACACCAAATCCTTTACTGTTGGTGAAACTGCCAGTCTCAATATAATTTGTGTAGTTAAATAGGCTTAACCAGACACTTACCTAATAAATTATTGCAATTCAAAATCTAAAGACTGACCCTCTTTTCCATTTACAATTACAGAAACCTGATGTAATCCTTTGTGGAATTTTCTGGTTGTGATAATCTTAAAAGATTGTTTTCTGCGGACAAATGTTTCTGAATTGCCGGAATATGTTTTTTCACTAATCTTATATACCTTCTTAGCTAAGCTTCCATTAGCTTTTTGGTAATAGATGGCATATTCCAGTCGGATTGTTAAATATTCAGAATTCGTGTTTTGCAATTTGAATTCAAATTTCAGATTATCACCAATTTGCACTTTAGACTTAAGTAATTGAAAATCTTTTATCTGAACGAAATTTGTATTGTTCAGGCCAAAAAAGTCTAATACTTCCCTATTCCCTTGTTTTAACAATGTACGGCTTCCATGTTTACAGACCCAGTCTGTATCCATCGACTTTCCTTTCCATTTTTGCACCAGATCAATTACCAATTGAGGATGGTCTTTGGAAATATCATTGAGATTATTGGCTACACTTTTACGCACAAACTCTGATGAGTCATTTTTTAGTTTTTCAAGGATTGGTAAGATAGGTTCAGGATTAATTTTCAGAAAAGGAATAGCCATAGCCCAAGGCAATCTTGGTCTGCAACCTTCTGAAGCAAACCTGCGCACTGCATGGTTTTCATGACTAGCCCAGCTTTGCATAATTTGCATCATTCGGTCAGGATAGTTGATCAGAAAAGGCCTAACAGCAAATTCACAACTGGTAAATTGGGTGAATTTTTCCATAGCTTTTATAGAAGTATCAAATTCGTTTATACCAAACTGTTCGATGTAATCCGGTAAAAACAAATACTCCAGGCCTTTGCGGTTTTGTTGTTGTATCAGGAGATTTATCAATTGGCAAAGCGTTTCAATATCTTTCTGATAATTACCTGTTAAAAACCGATTTAGAGTAAAAGCAATATGCCTCATACGCTGTTTTAATTCCATCACTTCCCAGTTGGAAGTGTGAATTTCCTTTATAAATAATTTTTGATCAAAATCAGATTTAACTTGTTGAAACAAGGCAGTAAACTCTTCAAAAAAAGCAGCATTATAAATATTCTTTAATAGTTCAGGCATTGTGCTATTTGACTAAGTACAGGACCAAAATTAGAAGAAATATTAAATGGAATAAAAAAGGCTTGTCCTGTGACAAACCTTTAGAACTAAAGAAACAAGTTTTGAACTATTCTATAGTATAATACCGTGTTTGTTTTACTCTATTTCCCAAGTAATTAAAATAGTATCTGTCATTTCAATTTCGTTGGAATTGAAACCACCAAAACCAGCTGACGAGTCCATTTTCATGGCATGGGTTTCATACATAGGATGATTCATAACCGGAGTACTGTAATGGATATTCATAATTTTTTTTAGGCGTACTGCTGAAGCTGAAGCAATAACATTTGCTTTGCTATTAGCATCCTTTACAGCTTGTTTTATAAGTTCCTGACTTGTGGCTTCTTTCTTTGCTTCTGAAAGTCCAAAACTAAAATTGAAGTTTATATCAACCTTCCCTTTTGAAATGGTGTTTACCAGATTGGCAATTTTTCGATTGTCATTTTCAAATTTTATTACCATACTTTGATTGCCTATATAACCACTGTCCTTGCTACGTCCATTATCCCAAACACTATGTTTATTGATTGTATAATTGATCGTTTTTAGATCATCTTTTTTAAAACCGGCCATTACCAGTTCTTTTTCCAACTGGCTGTATTGGCTGGCCAGGTTACTTACCACCTGATTATAGTCTATGGTAATAGAACTAATGGACATATAAACCATTACTACATCAGGGCTTACTTTTTTGCTGGAATTTCCCTGAGCAGAAATTGTAGCTGTTTTTCCGGTATCCTGAGCCAGAATATTTAAGGAAATCATCATGAAGGACAGAAGCAATGCGAAGTACTTTTTCATAATATTGAGTTTTTAGTCTGGCAAACAAAAAACAGACCATATATTGATTTTATATAATTACTATTAGCCGTAGTCAAAGTTTTATGATGTATTTTAACTTTATTGATACGATTTAAATCAAAAACACACGCTATATATTACAGGTATTTATACTGAATTTTCCTGGTCTTTTTTATATTTGCCATTCATTCAAAAATACGTCCTATGCTTACACATCATGTATTATTCTGGTTGAAACCCGATACTACAGAAGACCAAAAGAAAGCCTTTCGTGCTGGCCTTGATACTCTAAAAAATGTTGAAACTGTAAAATCCATTTACGTAGGTGTGCCTGCTCCAATAAGCCGGCCGGTGGTAGACACAACATATACTTTTTCGCTGGTAATAGTATTTGATGACCTTGCTGGTCATGATGTATACCAGGTTCATCCTGTACACAAAGCCTTTTTGGATGAGTTTAGAGAACGATTTGAGAAAGTTGTAATTTACGACGCTATATAAGTTGTAAGTTATAAGTAGTAAGTTATAAGTAATAAGTTTAAAGTTTAAAGCCGTAAAGCTTTAGGCTTTGAACTTAAAGCTTTTTATAACTCAGCCTTTCAATGAAATTTGTAAATTGCACTTTGTTTACAAATTAGATTTCACTTCCCTCAAATACCTATATCATGTTAGGATTAAAATTACCAACAGACCCACGTTGGGTAAATATTGTAGAAACCAATATTTCGGAAATACTTACCGACCATGCCTATTGTGAGCAAAAAGCAACCAGCAATGCCATATACCTGATTGTCAATTTTCCGGAATATACTGAGCTGGTAACTGATATGATAACATTGGCCAAGGAAGAGCTATCGCACTTTGAAATGGTGCATAACCTAATAAAAGCCCGTGGATTTGTATTGGGAAGAGAGCGGAAAGATGAATATGTGGGCGAATTGTACAGTTTTATGCGTAAAGGACACAAACGCCATATAGTTCTGATAGACCGCCTATTGTTTGGTGCATTAATAGAAGCCCGGAGCTGTGAGCGCTTCAAACTACTAAGTGAACAAATAAAAGACAAAGAGCTAAGCGAATTTTATCGGGAACTGATGATTAGCGAGGCAACACATTATACAACGTTTATCAACTATGCCCGCAAGTATGCCGAAGGCGAAGATGTAGACAAGCGCTGGCAGGAGTTTCTGGATTATGAAGCTTCGATTTTGAGTAAATACGGTAAGAAAGAGACCATACATGGGTAGTGAAGATTCGGTCTAATGACCCGGACTTTTTAAGATACGGGAGAGACTAATCAAGGCGAAGGGAAAGCGGTATTTCAAATCCAGACAAGGCAAACTGTTTTGGACTCACATAAGTGTTGGTATAATGATTTTGCCATAAACATTACTATATATGCCAATAAACAGAAGAAAAACAGATTGTAATTGGTGTTGCTATTTATTATCAATGATAGACTTAGTAATATGTAATGTCGACTTACCCCTTTGGAACAAGTCGACAAGTTTGGTCCTTCTGATTTCTTTCTACTTTCCAAACACCATAGCACCACCAATTGAGGCTAATCCTTTAGACTTAAACTCCTGTTTTACCTGATGCAGCAATTCAATAGAGGCTTCTATCTCATCTTTTTTAATCGCTACACTTTCGATGTTAAATCCAATCGGAATTTGTTTCTCAGAAGCAAATGCATACAGTTCTCTGAATATTTTGAGACTGATTTCAAAGGACTTTTGTAGAATTTCAGTTGAGTTTAGCAAATCATTTTCAACCCAACGAGGGAAAGAAACTCCTAACCATTTTAAAAATTCCAATGTCTTTGGAGAACCGCATAAGGTAAGGGTAAAAATGATTGGTTTCATCTCCACACCAGTGCTTTTGCAGAGGTAATAGTAGTCTGACAAAAAGTTTTTGGAAGCCTCCGCATGATAGACTGCCTGAGAGATAAAGAAATTGCAACCATTATTTACCTTTTCGGTTACACGCAAATGCTCATCCATTTTTACCTGATGCCTTTCAGGAATCATAATGCCGCCAAGGTTCAAATGGTTATTCGTTTTTGCTGCCATTTTATAAGCCTCCGGTAAGGTAATATTGACTTGTTGATTTCTGGAAGATGGTCCAACAAAAACATAATTCTGTCCCGGAATGGCGGACAAAAATTCACGCTCAAGGGATTCCTGGGCATAATTTCCTACACAACGGAAAAGTATTTTGGGAACAGTTAACTCGTTTAGAAACTTTTCGGAATATTGAAGCGGATCCAGGGTGGGAAGAAATGCATAAGGTCTTTCGTCTGATATTCTTTCAGATTCGTCCTGAATGTCATACACAATCAGTGCATCTATTTCCAGTTCCTTTATTCTTTCAATTTGCCTGGAGGCAATTTCAACAATTTTGTCTTCAGTATTTTTAGCCTTGGGAGGCGTAATTCCATAAGTAAGTATTGACATGCTTCTTCAAATCGGGTATAATCTTCAAAAGTAAGAAATAAATAAAACAATTTTGTGTAACTAGATTGTACCTGTAAGAAGAAAGGCAGTTAATACCATTGTACTAACTGCCTTTTTGACTCTTTAAAACTGTATTTTGTAACTCAGATTTGGTATAATAATGGTTTCGTAATCCGGATCTATGCTTTTAGTAAGCATATTATATTCATAACCCTGAAAGTTTTTGCTACCCAAAGCATTCAAGACTTGTAGCGACCACAAACTGTTATGTTTCTTTTTATTTTTTCTATAGGTAATAGTTGCATGGAGAAAATAAGTATCAGGTCCCTGATCTTCAAATGTACGGGTATGGTCAAATACAATTTCCTCTGCTGCAAGCGACTCGTTGGTCAGTACCGGTGTCCATCTGTTGCCTTTCATATAAGTTAGTTTTCCACTGGCACTAATCTGATTGCGTTTGTCTTTGCCTACTGCCCATTCTTTACCAACAAGTATATTGGAGATAAACTGCTTATTCCACATCGTATTTCGCCAAATACCATCACCGCCTTTATACCTGGAGTCAAATATCGAAGCTGTAATCAGGTAAAACCATCCCTGGTTCAGGAAGCGCTCAAAGGTAATATCAACCCCTACGTTTCTGCCTTTGCCGGTATTTGCCAATGGGCTGTTAATTACCCAATTGTATTGTAGGTTAATAAAGGAAAAGGAACTATCCTGAATTACCGGTACATCATACAAATATTGGTAATATGGTTCTACTTTCAGGCGTATATTTTTCCCAAACATTCTGTCGTACCCCAATACAATATGATGGGCTTTGCTAAAATCGAGCGATTTGTTGGGCTGTGTGACTAAATTCCCATCATAAACTTTTCCCATATAAAAATTTAATTTCTCAATACGGCTGTGTTTTCCATACCCAAAAGAGAAACTTTGTTTGTCTGCAAACTGCCAACGTAAACCCAGCCTTGGTTCCACAGTACCTTTGCCAGAAAGCTGAAAATACTGAAAATTTAAGCCTGGATTTATCATCAACTTTTCACCCAATCTGTATGAGGATTGTGAGTATGCCTGGAATAAATTGCTACTTCCCTTGTCGTTTACATATTGAGTAAGTGGGTCGCCAACTTCCACGGCTTCTTTCAAGTCAAGATTATAATGCAAATTCTGAAGTACAACACCAGTACGGTTGGTATGTGCAGCATTAAACTTATGATTTATCAACGTAGTGGCGGTAATGTTGTAAAACCCGGTAAAGATATCTGCAACTTCGTATCTGGTATTGTAGTCAGGTGCAATTGGATACTGTCCTTTGGCCTGCAATTTATTGGCTGAGGCTGACACGGTTGTTTTGATATACGTTTCTGAACCAATAAAATACTGATTTGAAATTCCCGAGACTCCTGTTGTTATATTATTCTGAACGCTTCCTGCCTGATACAGAAATTTTCGTTCGGTTGAGTCTGTAACAGGTGTATTGGTTTGATTATCCAGAAAACCCAGTCCCCAGAAGGTAAATACTCCCGCTTTTTTTGTTGGCAAATGAAGTTTGTAGGACAAATCCTGATATTTGATTCCCAGATCGCCCGGCAATATATAATCTACCAGGGCCAGGGACGAGTATCGGTAATTGAACAGATAGGAAGACCTGGCTTTTCTGCTGATTGGCCCTTCCGAAGAAATATCAATACCTAAAGTACCTATGCTTGCCGAATGCTCGTATTCTGAAAGATTTCCACGACGCATAGAAAGGTCAAACACACCAGATAAGGCATTGCCATACTCTGCCGGAAAAGCACCGGTCAAAAAATCTGAATTTGCCAGCATCTGACTGCTTAATGCAGTAATACCACCGGCACCGAAACCTGCCAACTCCCCAAAATGGTTAGGGTTGGGCACTTCAACACCTTCCATACGCCATAACAAACCTTTGGGTGCATTTCCTCTAATGACTATTCCATTGGTTGCCAGATCACTGGCCACGCCGGCAAAGGAAGAAACCAATCGGGCAGGATCATCAAACCCACCGGCGTATTTACTTGCTTCTTCCACCGTTAATTGCCTGGCACTTACTGTAGCCATATTGTTGAGAGGTTTATCTTTTTCATTTTCAGCACGAATTACAATCGTTTCCATAGATGAAAAAGATTCTTTGATTTTCAACTCTACATAAACTGCCTTAGCAGATGTAACTAGTATGCCATTGAAGTTGGATGGTTCATAACCGGGCATAGTGACTACAAGGTCATAACGCCCAACTGGTAAGTTTTGAATTTCAAAATTTCCTGCTTCATCAGCATAAGCACCTAACGGCGGATTGGTACCAGCAAGCGTTATAGAAGCAAAAGGCACTGCTGCTTCTGAGTCAGCATCCAACACTTTACCTCGTATGGATGACACCACTTCCTGGGCATAGATTGGATTAACAAATAAAATAAGTACACAAGCTATAAGCAGCTTTGAAATAGAATTCATATCAAGGTAGATAATTTGTTTAAAATAGTTTTGGAGGCGCGCTATACCTCATAGACATGAAATATGAGAACTACCCCTATGCCTTGAGAAAAAAAAACTAATAAATCTTGATTACAGGTATGTCATTTAGGACCTTTGTGGGCTTTAAAAATCGGGAAACATGCAAATTCTACAATTGAAATCGGGCCGGGATCGGGCAGTAAAGAACAGACATCCCTGGATATTTTCAGGGGCATTAAAGTTTCAGCCCAAAGCACAGGAAGGGGATATTGTAGAGGTACAGTCTACCTCCGGAGAGGTCTTAGGCTATGGATTTTTTTCTAACCGAAGCCAGATTAGTTGCCGCATGTTTCATTGGGGAGCAGAGCAGGAGAATTTTGAAAGCTCAGATTATTGGGCCAACAAAATAGGCAATGCTCTCAAACTAAGACAAAGTCTGGTAATTACATCACAAACTGATTCATTCAGACTGATACATGCCGAAGGCGATTTTATGCCGGGTATTATCATCGACATATACAAAGATGTAGCTGTTGTGCAATTATTAATTAAAGCTACGGAATCAAGAAAAGACCTGATTATTGAAGCCTTAAAAGTCAATGGTTTCGCTAAGGTATATGCCAAGACCAAAAGCAGTTCGCAAAATATTGAGCTGATTGAAACCACTGCCGGCTGGCTGGAAGGTACCGGTCCTGACTCGGTAGTTATACAAGAACATGGGGTAAAGTTTGAGGTAGATTTTGTAAAAGGCCAAAAAACCGGGTTTTTCTTAGACCAACGAGAAAACCGCAAAATGGTGCAAGAGCTTTCAAAAGGCAAAACGGTATTGAATGCCTTTAGCTACACAGGAGGGTTTTCTGCATATGCTATAGCGGGTGGAGCCAAAGAAGTTCATTCGCTCGATATTTCGGCAGATGCGGTAAATATGGCAGAGAAAAATGTGGCATTGAATTTCCCCGGCTGCAGCAATCACAGAGGGATTACGCAAGACTGTTTTGAATTTCTGAAAGAGATGCCCGACAATTATTACGATCTTATTATACTGGACCCTCCGGCTTTTGCAAAAAATGCCAAAGCAGTAGATAATGCTTCTCGCGGATACAAACAGATAAATCTTCGAGCATTTAACAAAATACGAAGTGGAGGAATCTTGTTTACCTTTTCATGCTCTCAAAATATAGACAAGGAATTATTTCAGAAAATAGTATTCTCTGCGGCTTCAGATGCCGGCAGAAACGTGCGTATTATAGAACAAATACACCAACCAGCTGACCACCCGGTCAATATATATCACCCGGAAGGTGAATATTTAAAAGGACTTGTACTTTGGGTGGAATAAAATAAAAACGAATGATCTTATATAATATCACATTTAAAGTAGAAGAGTCCGTTGCAAATGCCTGGTTGGAATTCATGAAAGATGACTACTTACCCATGCTTTACAAAACTGGTTATATACTAAACTATACTATTTTAAAATTGCTTAATGAGGAATATTCAGATGGGGGCATAACCTATTCTGTGCAGCTAATGCTGGAAAATATTGAGCAACTGCAAAGTTACCAGGAAGTATATGAAGTACCTCTGGAAGCCAACCTACATAAGAAATTTGGTGGCACATTTGTATATTTTAAAACCTGGTTGGAAGAAGTGTTTAGTAGCAGGGAGGGGTAGGGAAATTTCTCAAACTGTGATTTGCATACAAAATAAAATCAAAAATAATATGCCAGAAAAGCAAGCAAACAATCCTTTACACGGCATAACGTTAGAGAGTATAGTCGAAAAACTGGTAGCTCACTATGGTTGGGAAAAATTAGGATCGCTTATAACCATTCGTTGTTTTACAGAAAACCCAAGTGTGAAATCCAGCCTGACATTTTTAAGAAAAACTCCCTGGGCCAGAGAAAAGGTTGAGAAATTGTACCTGCGTATGATATCCCAAAAGCGATAGTTTCTTCATTCTACTTACCATGCAAACATCGTCTTTAAATCAGATTAAAAAGGAACTGGAACATTTGTCAGACACTGATCTGCAAAAACTTTGTTTGTCACTGGCACGATATAAAAAGGAAAATAAGGAGTTATTGAACTATTTGTTGTTTGAGGCTCATGACGAAATTGCATTTATAGAAAAAGTAAAAGCTGAAATGATTTCGAATTGGCAAGCTGTAAATGTTAGTAACTGGCATCTGGCCAAAAAGAGCATCCGAAAAATAGTAAACCAGACTAAAAAACATATTCGTTTCTCCGGAAAGAAAGAAACAGAGATTGAACTTCTGTTGTTTTTTTGCCAGCAAATGCAACAATGGGAAATGAACTTTGCTGCAAATAAAGTATTGGTTAATATGTATAATTCCCAGCTCAAAAGTATTCAAAAATCCCTCGGTACGCTACACGAAGATCTGCAATATGATTATCAGGTCAGGGTAGATGAGTTGACGTTTTAATTTGTACTTTTATTATTAATCCAAAATCCGATCTAATATGCCTGTTCAAGTTTTCGTTAATCTATATGTGTTTTACGGGCTTTTTTTAATTTTATGTGGCCTGACAGCTGTATTATTTATTGGTCTAAAGGCAAAAACAGCTCTTGTATCCGGAGGGATTTCCGGACTTTTGAGTTGGCTGGTTGCTTATTTATATTTTCAACAACATACCTTGGCAATGCCATTGGGAATCGGATTGTCGATACTTTTATTTATGGTATTTTCTTGGCGATGTACTCTAACTTTGTTTAAGGTTTTTGAATTGCAACGCACCAGCCCTACTGAAGTAAATGCCAAAATAATAGCCTTTTTGCTAATTGGATTAATGGCTGTAGTGTCACTCAATGTATTTATTGTAAGGTTCGTGTTTTAGCTGAGCATAAATAAAAAATCATTTTTGGAGCCTATTTATTATTCTTCAAACATTTTAAAAATCCAAATCACAAAACTTGCGTATGTATGGTTTGGCAACTTGCTATATAAATTTTAACACTATATAAATGAAAAAATTACTTCTTACTATTCTTTTAGGTATTATGGCCGCGACGGTTTTTGCTCAGTCGGCTCCTGAAAAAGCTAATACTATAGTGCTGAGCGCTTCTGATTCGAGTCAGGCTAAAACAACCATACTCAAAGTGTTTGAAAACAGGGGTTATAAAGTAAAAGTTAACAGCAAAACTCCTAATACCATAACTACAGTACCCAAAACATTAAAAGAAAACACCCGACTAAGTGTAATTGCAGAAATTCAAGGTTCTGAAATTATACTAATCGGCAACCTTTCTATAGCTGGTCAGTCAGGTATGCGTGTAGAGAATAAAGGTAAAAAGGGTACACCAATACTAACTGCCTGGGACGAAATGGAAAAAATAGCCAAAGCCTTTGGTGGACCAACTAAATTTGAAATCAGATAAAACTTTTATAAATACATAGTAAAGTAGCCGGCTCAAACCGGCTACAATTATTTTATAGCGTTGAGAGGCAATGAAGAGGTAACAACATTGCCTTTTGTATCCGAAACGAAAACATACAAACGTATAGCTTTGCGGTCTTTTGGCAGTTTAAGATTAAGCTCAGGTGATGAACCTACTTCAGTCATGCTACCTGTAAAGCCATTTAAGTTTTCTATTTGCAAAAACCATTCGTACTTATATTCTCTATTATATTCCAGTTTGCAGGTAAAGGAGCATGTACTGGCATTTTGGTCATAGTTCTTTACCTCAATCTTTGCCCATGGCATAGCTTGTCTTGTATTACGGTCTTTCCAGGCTTTTTGCAACGCATAATAAACAGGCTTAAGCCTACCTTTGTAATCTGTAATACCAAACCAGGTAGCAGTTATTTCTTTCTTATCATGCCATGTATAAGCTACACCACCTACACATTGTTCCTGTCGGGCATGTACATTTTTTATCCAATTCCAATAATAGGCTTTAGCTTTATCATGGTCTGAGTTTTCGTACATTGCAAAATTCGTAGAGTCAAGCACAATTTTGTTTTTGCTATCAGCAGCACTAAACTCTGAAATCAAATATGGCCTATTGGGATTATGTTTGGCCATAATGGAAGCAATTCTGCTCATTTGGTCTTTATTGTAAACATTAACTCCCACTATATCAGCCGATGGTACATATTTGCTAAAGTCTCTTACTGCCGCAGTAAAATCTTTATTATAGGGTATCATAACAAACACCGGATGAGCAGGGTCTGATAGTTTGATTTTGCGAATTATATTTTCCAGAAATTTCATATATGCAATTCGCACTTCAATTAATTCCGGTTTTTTGAAAAGATATTGTATCGCTGACCAGGTTTCATTGCCCAGACTCCATCCAATTAAAGCCTTGTTTTTCTTGTAGTTTTCAACATTGATTTCAACCAGGTTCATATACTCTTTTAACTTAGCAGTATCGCTCATGTAATTGATGTGTGGCTCAAACCAGAAACCATACAGAATTTTTAAATTATACTCATTGGCAGTACTAAAAAGGTTGCGGTCGTATAGCGACGGATGGTAACTTCGGATGGTGTTAGCGCCCATCGCTTCTATTCTGCTAAAATCTCTGCGAAGTTGACTACGTGTAAGGGGTAAGTTTTCTTCATACAAAAAGCCCGGCTCGTTGTATGATACACCCTTAATTACAAAATGCTTATTGTCAACCTTGAACTCGAAACTCTTTTGCGTAGCTTCTGAATACCTGTTGTTTTGCGGCAAAGATGCTAGTGAAACATTAGGATAAGGCATTGAGCTTTCGACTATACCTCGAATTTTGTTGTACTTTTTGAGTATTGCCAGTGTTGCCGGTTGATTAAAATTTGAGTGAAAATCAACAACAATAGGATAGGTAAATGCAGAGTCTTTTTCCAGTTTTATCAGTTTTTGCAACTGGTTTTTTGCTTCTGAAGAGTCTATAGAAATATATACCCAGTCTGTTGTGGACTTCACCAATTGGTCTGTAACCCAAACAGCGTTGGATACGCCATAGTATTCAAACTGTTTTTTGAGGTATAGTATTATTTTTCTGGAAGCCCAACTCCCTAACTCGCTATGGTTGGAAAGATTTATATATACTGGTTTCTCGATTTTTCTAACCTCTTCTGCCAAAAATGCGATAGTTGGAGCATGGTTTTTTGCTCTTATACCGGTTACGAGTTGTTTAGGTGCTTTTACTAACATTGAATCAATATAAATATTGATCATTAAGTTATGGTTGTTTGCAATCTGCTTGTAAATTCCGGCAATCCGCTGAATAGATGTATCAGAAAGATGGATGGTATAGCCTTCCATTCGAACAAAATCAATTTCGCTGGTATTTTTAGTTTGTTTCTTATTTTCTGCGTTGGCGTAAAAATTTCCCTGATTCAAATGAGGAGAAATATAGTCATAGGAAAGTTCCTTTTTTTCCTGATATAAGAATGTAAGGATAAAAAACATGGTAAGACAACCTGCATAAAACGAATGTTTTCTGAGACTTGAGTAAATACCATGACGAAGGTGCCACCAGGTAAGCCTGGTTTGAAATATTTTGTCTTTTAGAAATGATTGGCTGTTTATATAATTATAAATAGAAAAGAGGGTTTTTTGTTGTGAAATAATCACTACATAGCCCAGTATGATTATATTGGTAAAGGCCAGTAGAGCCATGAAAAAAGTAAATGGACTGGAGTCCAAATACAATCCATATCCAATAGCAACAAAAGCAACCAAACATGCAATAATATTGGGAATGCATAGTTTCCAAGCATTCTCAGCCTGTCCCTCTTTAGGTGTAGGTATATATGGAACCTTAATGTTGAATAAGGTATAAATAAAACCGAGTGAGTATACCCACCAGGTTCCTATTCGGAGCAATCCACCTACAAAATGAAATCCACGTTCATGATTTTCTAACAACCATTTTTGTGCGTATTGTCTGATTAGTATGGTCATTATTATAATTGGTAATGACATACGCATAAACTTAATAATATCTATTTGCCAGGGGAACTCAGCCAACGTAAGTGATACGACTGGAATTACAATATTTAGAAAATCAATAATACCATAGAAAAAGTATAAAGGTATAGTGGCATAATGAAACTTTTGTGCCAGGCTTAGTTTATTGAATATTTTGGGTAAGGTTTTGAAAAATATGTCGAAGGTACCTCTTGACCATTTAAGTTGTTGTTTGTAATAAGCAGACAATGTAGAAGGCACTAAACCTCGGGTTAATACTTCGGGTATATAAACAGATTTCCAACCCTGGGCATGCAATAGCATGGAGGTATGCATGTCTTCAGCAAGTCCAGGTGCATGTCCGCCAATAGAATCCAGGGCCTTCCTTCTGAAAGCACAATTTGCACCAATGGCCTGAGCAGTGCCATAGTGGTTCATACTCATCATTATTGGTCCATAAAAATGGTAGGTTTGTTCACATGCGCCTAATGCAACTAAACTTTCTTTTCTGTTTTTATAGGCTTGAACTGATTGTACAAAACCTATTTCAGGGTTTTCAAAATAAGGCAATACTCGGTCTATAAATTCCGGAATAGGTACATGATCCGGGTCTAGGATAATGCAAATATCACCGGTTGCTTGTCTAAGGGCATTGTTAATATTTCCGGCTTTGGCATTTATTTTTTCAGTACGTGTTACATGAATTATTCCAAGTGCATCACAAACATTTTTTAATTCCGGGTCATTACCTTCATCACATAAGTAAGATGTATGAGGGTAACGAATTGCTTGCATCGCATGCAGCGTTTCTATGATCATTTCGCGTGGTTCACCGGGGCAGGCTGTGGTTAGTATATCTACTGTAAAATTAGATGTTAATACAGGGGCCTTGGGTACTGAAATATTATAATAATGATACCACTCATGTAAAGTTCGTATCATTTTAAAAAACCACATTATAATTAAAATCCAGAACAGTGGCGCATAGCCTTGCCTGTCTTCACTAAAGAACCAGAAAATAAAAGCAAGTATACTGCCTAAACCAAGCCAGATGAGCAGGCGCATATTGAATGTCTCTTTTTTGCTTGGTGCTTTTGCGATGGTAATTTTATTTTCCAAAGTGTAGTATTTGTTTGCAAATCCAAACAGTTGAAATAAAAAAAGGTTTAGAATGTATAAACTAATAGCCTTGTTATGAATCTCCATATTATATGCATTGCATTTTTTGTTATTTGTGTTTTGAATTCATGCGAAACCAAGAAGATAAGCCATGCAGAAACTAAAAAAGTTGCAATTCTTCAGAATGAGTCTGGATATAGTTTGTTAAAAGACGGTAAACCTTTTTATGTAAAAGGGGCTGCTGGATTTTCTAATATGGAGTCTTTAAAAAAGGCGGGTGGGAATACAATTCGAACCTGGTCTACAGAGCGGGCAGATAGCATACTTGATGAAGCTCAGAAAAATGATTTGAGCGTAGTATTGGGTCTTTTTATGTTGGGTGAAGTACATGGTTTTGATTATGATGATGAAGAAGCAGTCAAAAAACAGTTTGATGATATTAAAAAACAAGTACTAAAATATAAGGATCATCCCGCTTTGCTTATTTGGGGGGTAGGCAATGAAATGGATATATATTCGGCAGACAAAACGGTAGAAAATCTAAAGGTTTGGGATGCCGTAAATGAAATCTGCAAGATGATACATGAGGTAGATCCTAATCATCCTACCACTACTATGATTATTCCATTCAGAAATACCATGTGGAATATAAACAGACGCTGCCCTGATCTGGATATACTTTCAATAAACACTTTTGGAGAAATTAATAAGCTTTCTTCCAAGTTAAATGAGCCTATTTGGGGCTGGGATGGTCCATATTTAGTTTCAGAATGGGGAACGCTGGGGTGGTGGGAGGTTGAAAAAACTTTGTGGGATGCTCCAATTGAAGCCACTACAACCAAAAAAGCTGAATTTTATGAAAAAAACTATTCAAAAATCCAGTCAGATAGCAGCAAGTGTTTGGGCTCCTGTGTGTTTTATTGGGGGCAGAAACAAGAAAAAACCCCTAGTTGGTTTAGTATGTTTACGCCAGATGGAAGACCTACCGAGGCTGTTCAGGTAATGGAAAAATATTGGAAGGGGAAGAAAGAGATCAATCATTTTCCAAAAATTGACTATATGTTGCTAAATGAAAAAGGCGCCAGAGAAGATATATTTTTGAAAGTTGGGACATTGTCAAATTCGCAGGTTTTTTTCACTGAGCCTGAAAATGAAAATGTGGAAATTTATTGGTCAATTATTCCTGATATGAGAAATGATAAAGGCATTGGGCAAAAAGAGGAAATGTCTAATGAAATCACTGGACTGATAACAGAAAATAACAAATCCAAGATTGAGTTTAAGGCGCCAATAAAAGATGGGCCTTACCGTTTGTATGTATATATCTCAGATCCCAATGAGCAGGTTGCAATTTCCAATATCCCATTTTTCGTCATCGAATAATGGTTTGTGATAGTATCAGGCCTGTGAACAACCTCTTTATTCCTGACTGTGTAAATTGATTATACTTCCTGCCTGTATAATTTTAATTTGCCTTTGACTAAGGGAATGAATTAGTGTAATATCTTTATTTTGGGTTTTATTGGTTACTACAATTTTTTTACCTTCTGTTAGTTTTCTTGTCAAATTATCCAATATCAGGATGTCATCAGGTTCTATATTGTCGTAGTCATCAGCATTTTCAAATTCCAAGGGCAGAATGCCAAAGTTTACAAGATTTTGCCAGCCAAGCCTGGCAAATGATTTGGCTATAACGGCAACCTGACCAAGATACTTGGGAGCAATTGCAGCATGTTCTCTACTCGACCCTTGTGCATAGTTTTCACCGGCAAGCACAATGTGTCCGCCGTATTTGTCCTTTAGTTTCTTAGCGTTTGCATAGAAATCTTTGTCAATAATAGCATAGGTCCATTTGCTAATTTCCGGGATATTGCTTCTGTAAGGTAGCACTTCCATGCCTGCTTTTAATATCTCGTCTGTTGAAATATTATCTGCTAATTTTAGTGCTACGGGCAATTCATAAGAATCTTCTAATTTTTCAAACGTAGGCAGGGTTTTTACATTAGGACCTTTCTCGAGTTCAAATTTTTCTGAATCTTCCGGAGGAGACATTAGCATTTCTAGATTGATAATTTCTTTTTCAGGGTACTTATATTCAGGATATTCCATTTTATAAAGTTTTTCTAACTTTCGCGGGTCAGTGATCTTGCCTGTTAGAGCAGAGGCTGCTGCTGTTTCAGGGCTGCAAAGATATACCAGGTCATCCATTGTGCCTGACCGGCCTTTGAAATTTCGCGGCATTGTACGCAGGCTAATTTTGCCCGAAGCAGGAGCTTGTCCCATACCTATACATCCCAAACAACCTGCCTGATGAAATCTGGCACCTGCCTTTATTAAGTGTTTCATGCCTTCATTAGTAATCAGGTTTTGAATTATTTGTCTGGATGATGGATTTATGTCCAGCGAAACGTTGCAATGTATAGTTTTGTCTTTCAGAATTTGTGCTACAATCCAATAATCTCTTATGCCCGGATTGGCCGAAGAGCCAACTACAGCCTGATAAATGTCTTTGCCTTCGACTTCACTTACGGGCACCACATTGCCGGGGCTATTTGGCAGTGCAATTAGAGGTTCTATTTTATCCAGATTGATTTCTTCATTTATATCATATTCTGCATTTTCGTCTGGGAGCCATTCCTCCCAATCAGATGCACGTTCCTGAACGGTCAGAAAACGTTTGATCTCTTCATCAGATGGAAAAATAGTTGTCGTAGCACCAAGTTCAGTACCCATATTAGCAATCACATGCCGATCCATGGCACTAAGGTGTTTTAGACCTTCACCATAATATTCCAATATCATTCCGCGGCATCCTTTTACATCGTATCGGCGAAGCATTTCCAATATAACATCTTTGGCACTTACCCATTTGGGCAATTTTCCGGTTAGTTTGATGCCCATTATTTGTGGCATTTTCAAATACAAAGGTTTACCTAAAATAGCAAAAGCTACATCTATTCCTCCTGCTCCAAGAGCCAACATACCAAGGCATCCTGCTGCAGGAGTATGCGAATCAGACCCGGCAAGTGTTTTGCCGGGTTTGCCAAAACGCTCCATGTGTACAGGATGACTAACGCCATTACCAGGCCTGCTATACCAAAATCCATACTTCTTGGCAGCTGACAACAAAAACAAATGATCGTCAGCATTCTTAAAATCTGCCTGGACAAGATTGTGATCTACATATTGTACGGATAATTCAGTCTGAACTTTTTTTAATCCTAGTGCTTCCAACTCTAACATGATCAGTGTTCCTGTAGCATCTTGTGTAAGCGTTTGATCGATTTTAATTGCGATCTCAGAACCAGTTTTCATTTCACCATGTATCAGATGTTTGGCAATTAATTTTTGCGAAAGATTTTGTGGCTTTGACATAGATTTACTTTATAAACTACTCTGAAGATTCCTTTATATAAAAGCATTAGAGCGAGCGGTATGTTATGCCTGAATTTTTATAATTTAGGATTTGTATACTTTTGATATTAGATTTTTATGAATTATGCAATTTTTAAAGAGGCCATCAATCAGGTCACATCCATTAGTGAAGAGGATTGCAATTGGTTTAAGGACTATCTAAAGCCGGGGCAATTGCGAAAGAATGATTTTTGGGTAAAAGAAGGTCAATTGTGTCAGAACATTGGTTTTATATTCTCTGGCCTTTGCAGAATGTATTATTTGCAAGATGGGAGGGAGATTAATGTTTGCTTTTTTATGGATAATCAATTCATGACGGAGTATACTAGTTTTTTAAGACACCAGCCATCGAAATACTATATTCAGGCTATGGAAGATACAGAGTTCGTATCCTTCTCGGCCGAAAGTATTGAGCAGTCTTACTTGCATAGTCATAGTTGGGAGCGATTTGGCAGGAAAATCGCAGAGTTTTGTTACCTGGAAGCTTGCTCGCGAACAGAGGCATTTTTGTTTTACAATGGCGAGCAGCGCTATCTGAAATTGCTGGAAGAATCTCCTCAAATTTTTCAGCGTATACCACTTTATCATATTGCCAGTTACCTTGGTCTGGAAAGAGAAACACTAAGTAGACTTCGTAAAAAAATTACCAGCAATCAGATTTTGTGATATTTGTCAATTAGTAGTATATATTTCTAGCCTACATTTGAAGAAAAAGTTATGGCTAAGAAAATACTTATAATTCTGGGACACCCTAACAAAAACAGTTTAAATGCTTCTCTGGCTAATTCATATAAAGCAGGTGCGGAACAATCCGGTGCGGAAGTACGCCAAATTAATGTAGGAGATCTGGATTTTGACCCAAATCTATCAACAGGATTTGACAGTATGCCAGAACTGGAAACTGATTTGGTCAAAGCTCAGGAAAGTATACTTTGGGCTGATCATTTGGTTATACTGCATCCTGTGTGGTGGGGAAGCATGCCTGCAATACTAAAAGGATTTGTTGATAGAGTATTTCTACCTGGATTTGCTTTTAAATATCGCGAAAATTCTGTCTGGTGGGATAAATTGCTTAAAGGCAAAACCGGGCATATAATTCTGACATTGGATCAACCATATTGGTATTATTGGCTGGTAAACGGCCGACCAAGTATTCATACCCTGAAAAAAATGACACTGGAGTTTTGCGGAGTAAAACCGGTAAAAGTGACTACAATTGGTCCTGTAAGGAAGTCTGGGGACGCATTTATTGCAAAGAAATTAAAAGAAGTAAATAAATATGGAGCTCGAATGATTTAATTAGTTATAAAATTAATAAAGAACAGGTGCTAGTGCGACCTGTTCTTTATCTAAATTGATATTCTAAATTGTTAGGATTGCTGCATCTTTCTGGATAGATACTTATCCATTTGAATTTTCAATTGATCTCCAATAATTTTCACATTTGGCTCTTTGAAAATAGTATTGTGATCACCCGGTACAGTTACCGGAATAATTTTATTAGTATCACAATATTTACTCCAACCCATATATGGGTCATTGGCTGAGCCAACCATCCCGTCTCCTGCTTTGAATAAAATCATATTTCCTTCAAAAGGCTTAATCGTGTAATCTGTAAGAATCTTTCGGAAGGTGTTTTTAAAGAAGTAATTGAATAGCTTACCGGATTCGCTTTTTACTAATTTAAACCGCCCTTTCCAAGAGCTGGATACCAAGCCTGCCTTCCAGTAGGTTAGTTTGTCTTCGAGGTATTTTCCGGAAGATTTGGCAACTGTTGCTTCTGGTGTATAGGCTTCAAATAACGCTAGCCATCCTAGTTCCAAACCAGAGGCCTTCATTTGACGAGCCATTTCGTAGGCAAGTATTCCGCTGGCACAGTACCCTCCTATAAAGTAAGGACCCTCTGGCTGTACCTTTTTAATTTGTTCAATATAATGTGCCGCGATTTCCTCAGTTTTAAATTTTGCAATTGGCTCAAATCCATAGAGTGGTTGTGTATTGCCCATGTTATTTGCCAGGTTGTAGTAAAATAAATATCCCGGCAAGAGAAAAATCGGTGTACGATTGCCTTTAGGTTGTATTGGCACTAATCCTACACTGTTAAAATCCGGACCGGTAATGATGGCTGCAAGATCCTTTACAGTTGGTGCCTGAAAAAGCAAAGACAAAGGCAGATTTTTATCAAAGGCTTTATCAATTTTTGCCATAAGTTTGGTAGCCATGAGCGAGTGACCTCCTGCATGAAAGAAGTTTTCAGTTACTCCAACGGATGATCTGCCCAATATTTCGCCAAATATGGCCGCTAATTTTACTTCTGTAGCATTGCTTGGTAAAACTTCCGGTTTCCTTTCTGATGTTTCTATACTTAAATTGGCGAGTTTTTTTCTATCTGTTTTGCCATTTGGAGTAAGAGGCATTTCCGTCAGATGATTGAAGCTTGTAGGTATCATAGCATCTATCAATACCTGTTTAAGGAAAGCATACATTTCATCAAAAGCAATTGGGGTTTTGCTTTTATAGAATGCTACCAATTGCTTTTCTCCGTCCAGGTCTTTTACTATCACAGCTGCGTCTTCAACCAATGGATTTGTGCAAATGGCATTTTCAATTTCGCCGGGTTCTACACGGTATCCTCTTATTTTGACCTGGTTGTCATTTCTGCCTATAAACTCTACCAAACCACTGTTTAACCAGCGACCAAGGTCACCGGTCTTATACATCTTATAGCCGGGATTGTATGGGTCATTTATAAATTTATCTTTAGTCAATTCTGGATCATTTACATAACCTCTGGCTACCCCCAATCCACCTACATAAAGTTCGCCGGCAACGCCTATTGGTTGCATATTGAGTTTTTTATCTAAAATATAGACGGTTGAGTTACTAATGGGTTTTCCAATTGGTATTGGATCTTCTTGCTCTCCGGCAATATTATAGGTCAAAGAAAAGGTGGTATTTTCTGTAGGTCCATATCCATTTATAATAGTAAGATTAGGTATTGCTCTTCTAATTTTATTGATATGTTTTACGGATAGTTTATCCCCTCCAACCATTAAATATTTTAGGGAGGCAAAAATGTCTTTATTAAGATCTACTAACTGGTTAAACCATGAACTGGTGAACCAGGCATGAGTTATGCCGTTCTGGTTGATTTTATCTTTGATTTGAGCTGGATCAAGCAATACTGTTTTGGGGTAAATATATAATCTGCCACCGTTAAGTAAGGCTCCCCAGATTTCTAATGTAGAGGCATCAAATGAAAATGCTCCGGTCTTTAGTATTCTTGTGTTTTGATCGAGTTTTGTATAATTACAGTTGATTACCAGCCTTACCACGCCTTGGTGTTCTACCCCTACAGCTTTGGGCATACCGGTACTACCTGATGTAAACATTACATAAGCATAATCTGTAGGTTTTACATCAATAGATGGATTTTCAATAGACTCATTCCTGAATGTATCAGGCACATCCATGTGAATAAGGGTCAGATTCTCTGCTTGAAGTATCTGTTTGTATGCATGTTTGGTAATGACAAAACGAATCTGACATTTCCTTGCCATATGCTCCAGTCTGTCTTTTGGGTTGGATGGATCAAGTGGCACAAAGCCTGCTCCGGCTTTTAAGATTGCTATTTGTGCTATCGTCGAGTCTTCCGATTCGTCCATCAGAATTCCAATTAGTTCATCTGACTGCAGCCCATAATTGATTAAATGATGAGCAAGTTTATTGGCTTGTTGGTTAAGTTGATTATAAGAAAGCTCAATTTCATTGGTCAGTAAAGCAGGATTGTCCGGATTTAGTGCTACCTGTTTTTCAAATAACCTATGTATAGGTTCCTGTGGAATTTCAACCGATGTATTATTCCAGTTATGTAAAACAAGCTGCTTCTCTGCAGGATGTATTAATTCAATCTCATTGAGTTTTGTATTTGGGTTTTGTGCAATTTTTTCAAGCAAGGTTTTGTAACAGCGTAAGAGCCGTTGCACAGTTTGCGATGAAAACGCTTCTCTTTTATATTCTGCATAAATGAGGTAACCTTCTTCTTGTTCGCTTACGGAAACTGTTATATCAAACTTTGACAAGTAATTCTTAAGTTTGATATTTTCGATAGTTGCCTTACCAAGATTTGATAAATTGTCAAAGCTGTGCTGAAAATCAAACATCACCTGTATCAGGTCTGAGGTTTCCAAGCCGGACTCCTTCCTCAATACATCTGCCAACATGTCAAAAGGCAAATCTTTATTGCTGAAAGAGTCTAATACGTTTTCTCGGGTATTTTTTAAGCATTCATGAAAGGTGTTTTCATCCTTTTGATTAGAGGTGAGCAGTATAGTATTAACAAAAAAACCTATTAAGTTTTTAGTTTCCTCATGCTGACGATCAGCCAGAGGAATACCACAATGTACATTTTCTTGCCCGGTATATTTGTGTAGCAAAGCATGAAATGTACACAAGAATATCATGAATGCAGTGGCCTCACTTTTCTGAGCAAATTCCAGTATTGGTTTTGTGATTTCGGCCGGAATTAGTAATTCTTCATAACCGCCATTGCCCTGACCGGAAGAATTATTCTCACGATCATAAGGCAGGTTTAGCTTCTCTATTCTGCCTAATAGTTTGTTTTTCCAAAAGGCCAGTTGATTTTCCAGTAATGGTCCTGAAATTAATTTTTTAAAATAAATAGGGTATTGTTTATACTCCTTACTTAATGATTCGAACTGTATTTTGCCTTCCTTCTCTAAGGTTTCATAATATTTGCTAAGGTCATTCATAAATATCTCAAATGACCAACCATCTGCCACAATATGATGTGTAGCGATTATTAACTTATGATTATTTTGCCCATCAGTAAGCAGATGAGCTCTAACTAATAAATCTTTGGTTAGATTGAATGGAGAATAGCTTTCATTTTGTATTAACTTTGCAAAATTATCAGAGACCTCAGTTTCCGATTTGCAGGTTGTAATCTTTAGTTTAAGAGGTATATCTATACTTATTTTGGCATGTACTTCACCATCTTTCTCGTAGAAGTTTTTTCTGAGATTGTCATGCTTTTGCAATACCAGAAGGAGGCTCTTTTCAAGGTTTTTAGTGTTTATGGGGCCTTGCAGATTAAATGCTTTTACTATATTATACATGCACTGTTCCTGCTGTAACTTATACAGAAACCATAATCTTTCTTCATGAAATGAGAGATTGCCTTTGCTTGTATTGCCTATGTATACCTTTTTAATCGGGTTTTTCTTAGGTTTTTTGTTTTTTATAAAATTCTTCCAGGTTTCTAAAGAGTTGGCAATTCGTTGTTCTTTTGTTATTTCATCTGTTACAAAATGGGTTTCCTCCTTTGTATTCTGCTTATTAGCCAAGGAATCTATTGTTTTGCCTTGAATTTTTAATTCAGCCAATATGTAATCACCAAGTCGCTCTATAGTCTGGTTGTCAAAAATCGCTTTTACTGGTATTTCCAAATCAAAGATGTTTTTGATATGCAGTTTTAGCTGCATAACCTGCAGCGAATGTCCGCCCAAATGGAAAAAATTGTCCTTGGCAGAAATTGTCTGTCTGTTGAGCTTTGCTTTCCAGAAATTGGCTATTTCAACCTCGATTTGGTTTTGGAAGTTTTCAGTTTGGGGCTTATTAAGTTGTTTGCTTTCCTGATAAAGTTTTTGAAGTTCCTTTGTGTCTATCTTGTTACTTCGATTGATCGGGAGTTTATCTAATATTATATATTCATTTGGCACAATCGGCGATGGTAGGTGTTCACTCAAATAGTTTTTGAGTTTAAGTATAGAAAAGTTTACATCCTGTTTAGGGACAATGCATACAACCATGGTTTTGTCTCCATTTTCACCATCTATTACAATGATTTTGGAGTCTAATAATAAATTAGACTCTGCAAGGATTTTTTCAACTTCTTCGAGTTCAATTCTAAATGATCGTATCTTGATCTGATTATCTTTTCTACCCAAAAAGTCAAGAGTTCCATCGGGCAACCACCTGGCTATATCACCGGAGTTATACAACCTGTCATCCGCCAAAAATGGATTTGCAATAAACTTCTTTTCGGTTAAATCAGGGTTGTTTATGTAGCCCTTCGTTACTCCTTTACCTCCAATATACAACATACCAAAAACACCTATTGGAGCAGGATTTAAGTTTTGATCGAGTATGTATATTGAGCAATTTGGATTGGGTTTTCCAATTGGAATTCTTCTGGTAAGATCTCCTCCATCGCCAGGGATTGTATAGCTGGCAGAAGATACCGTTGCTTCGGTAGGTCCATATATATTCATGACTTTGCATTGCTTAATAATATTGTCAAAGTCAGAGTATTTAGCAGATTCACCACCTGTAGTAATTATTCGAATAAATGACAGGTCGGTTTTGATCTGATTTAACAACCGCAAAACTGCAGGTGTTGATGGGAAGAATACAGGCTTGTATTTCTGCAATATTTCTACAAGTTTATGGACATCCATAATTATTTCTGTAGTTGGTAATATTGCGGATCCGCCTGACTTAAGTATTGCAAATATTTTTGAAACTGTTACATCAAATGCAAGAGATACAAAAGAGAATATCCTTTCCCCGGGAGCAAATTCATACCTTTTTGCAGTGATAAATAAGTTATGTACAATGTTCTGATGTGAGATCATTACTCCTTTAGGATTGCCTGTGGAGCCCGATGTATACATAATATAAGCAGTTTGTTTCGGGTCTATATCCAAATTAGGACTCTCAGTTTTTCGACCATTCTGCCAATGATATTGGTTAATGTAGATGGTATTTTCTTCTTCAAAAAGATTATTTTCTTTTTGGTCTGTGTTGGTTATAAGTGTATTTATACTACAATCATCTATCATAAATTTATGCCTGGCAACCGGATGTGAAGGATCCATTGCTACAAATGCTCCGCCAGCTTTAAGGATACCCAGAAGTGACACAATAGCATCTACAGACAGGTCAAGAAGCACGCCTACGCACTGTCCTTTTTGTAATCCCCGGTCAATCAAATATTGAGCAAGAAAATTAGCACGTTCGTCTACTTCTTTGTAAGTGTAAAATTGGTCTTTATATATAAAGGCTTCCTGGTCTGAATACATCCCTACAGATTTTTCAAAAGCGTGATGTAAACAACCTTCATCGTAAAAATTTATAGAAGGCCCTTGCCACGTATGCAAAAGGTCATTGAGTTCTGAGGCTGCTATCATATTTATTTGATTTATTGGCTGCAAAGGGTTTTCTAATAATCCTATTACCAGATTTAGATAATGATCACGCATCCTGTCAGCCATAAATGCTTCAAATGCCTCAGTTTTGTACAATACCCAACCACCAAATATTCCTTTGTTGTGAAACATTTGCAACGAAGCTGTTGATTGATCCAAACGACTTGCCTGATTTACTTCAATAGCATTATGATTTGAATAATCTAAACCTTCATGGTATCGTTCGAATATGGAGAAATTCATTGCAAAAAAATCCTCCAATTCAATATCCTCTGATATAGTTTCCTTATTGATTATTTTCTCTGAAAGCAGTCGAACCAGGTCAGAACAGTTGAATATATTGGTTAGATTAATTTCAAAATACAATTCATCCGGTAAGGCAAAATCATAATAACTAATTCTAAATTTTTCATTTCCTGTATATTTATTCATCAGAATTACCCATGCTGCTATAAGTAATGTATGCTGTGTTTGGGTGTCAGAATATTCCAAAGAATCAGGAAATGAGAAACCTTCAAAGACCTTTTTAGATAGTGTAAATTTCTGTCTGGCTAATGTACTTTTCATAGTATATGTATAGTGTCTCTTTTCAAAATATTAGGTAAAAATTTTGATGTCTTATTGAGAAACAACTTGTTGGGTTTTTTAAATGTTATGATAATTTAATTTTATACTTGTTTTATTTACAATTGAAGATTTGATCTTGAAAATCCCCTCAAACACTTGCAGAATTTGAATTGTTTAGAATTATTTTTTTTCAAAAAAGCGCTTCTGTATGTATCGCTTATGCAGACTGCATTTGAATCAATTTTGACTGGCAATATTAATTTTATGAGTTAACAATTAAACTTTTGTCGGGGTTAGCCAAATATCTAACCAGTATGAAGATGAAGGATTTGAAAGATAGTTTACACAAAACCACTCCTAAAATTATAATTAATGGGGCAGGAATTACAGGTTGCACGCTTGCACTATACCTAGCCAAGAAAGGACATAAAGTTGAAGTTTTTGAAAAAAGAGATAACCAAAAGAATTCATTTGAAAGTAAACGAAGAACCGTTGGTATGTCTTTGTCCGAAAGAGGTATTTATACGTTGAAAGACCTGGGGATTTTTTATGATTATAATTCGACTTTAGCACCAGTTTATGGCCGGGCTGTGCATTTAAAAGATGGCAATAATTATTTTCAAGAATATGGAAAACTCAAAGAAGTAGTTTATACTATTAATCGAAAAGATTACAATAATTTTTTAATTGATAAATGTACCGAAACTGGTTTAGTTACTTTTAACTTTAATCATAGCCTTGATGCAGTCAATTTCTCGGCTAAGAATGTGTTATTTAATGCTACATCTAAATCTAAAAAAATAGTTAATTACGATTATTTGTTTGGAGCCGATGGAGTTTTTTCGCCTGTAAGATCGCAGATGCAACGCCAGAATTTGGTTTACTCTGAAGTCGAGGAAATGGGTATATTTTTTAAAGAAATTTACATCCCACCCAAAAATGGCGATTATGTATTAGATCCAAATTATTGTCATTTCTGGAATGTATCAGAGTTGTTGTTTGCTGCTTTTCCTGACGGAAAAAATGGATTTAACGGTACACTTTTTTATCCAAAAAATTGCGAGTTTGATCTGTTAAAGGATAGCTACGAGCAGTTTAATTTTATTAAGAAAAACTGCCACTTTTTAAACTGTATGGAGCCAGGGTATTTTCTGGAGCAATTTGTGGGAAATCCTGTATCAGAAATATTTGGCAATAATTGTGAGCAGTGGAACTATCAGGATAGTGTATTACTTCTGGGTGATGCATGTCATGCTATGCCTCCTTTTTATGGTATGGGGATGAATACCTGCATGGAAACAGTTAGGTTGTTTTCTGAATTAATTGATGCTCAAAATGGAGATATAAGCCAGGCCATTTTAAAGTTTACTTCTCTCAGAAAACCGGATGCAGAATGTATGGTTAAAATGGCTAAAATTAATTATCACAATCTAAAAGCATGCTCTAGTATGGATTATGATATGAAGTGGAAAAAAGAAAAGGAATCTATGATGAATAATGATAGTTATGAATCAGAATATTTTAAGATTGCATTTACAAATAAGCAATTTAGAAATATAATTCAGGAGCAATATATAAATACAAAAGTATCAATTTAGCTATTGAAAATATTTAGCTTCTGCCTGGCTGTGGTTGTTGGTTTGTGTAAAGGGGAAGCTATACTTTTTCAAATAAATTTTTTGCTTATTAATTATTAGATATACTAATAACATAATCGTTTTTTCAATATCAAAATTATTTCTATCGAAATGAAATTTACAAAAACTCTTATCAGTTTAATGATAATTTTTCACTTATCAGATATGCTTTATGCTCAACATAGTCTGAATAAGCAAGCTATAAATCTTAACTATGCAAATTCAGCTTTGCAACAATCAAAACTTAGAACACTGGCTTCCAACAAAGAAAAGCTGGATAGTTTGATTGTTCAACTTCCTGATTTAAATGGGGTTTTACAAAATTACTCTAAGTCACTATTTGAATATGATAATGTTGGGAATTTAATTTCGTCTATTGATCAATACTGGGATTCGGATGAATCTGTATGGGTCCGGGATGAACGCCGTGTTACTGTGTTTGATTTGAATGATCTTCCCATTTCTATTGTTTTGTATGATTGGGATGAATCTACTTTAGATTGGGCTCTATCGTGTAGAGAACTTAAAAGTTACAATGCAAATGGGTTACTTATTGAAAGTATTTTTTCTGATTGGGATATCAATTCTAATATATGGGTAAATGATTATCGTATACTTTATTCTTATAATGCGAATGATTTATTAATCTCAATATCAGATTTTGTGTTTAATTCAGATTCTGAAGCCTGGGATCCTTTTTCAATATGGGAGTATGAGTATAAAAACGAGATAGTTAGTTCCAGAACCTTGTCAGTATATTCAGGCACCCAAACCGCGTTACAACAAAAAGTAGAATATACTTATGATGAAAATGATAAAGTAACGGAAGCCAATGTTTATACATGGTCAGAAGAATGGTTGATGGAAAGCCAGACTATTTATAGTTACAATTCTCAAGGACAATTAATTGAAGAGGTGGTTTATACCAACTCTGGCACCTTAGTTCCGGATACTAGATTTGTATATAGTTATCCATTTACTGTTGATATGGATATGCTTGTTCTTCCTGATTTGTTATATGACTTTAACAACACCCCTGATCAGGAAATTCTGGCAAATTCGAGTAAATTTATTTATAATACTACAAATCAACTATGGGAGCTTGTAAGTAAAACCATGGTTTATTTCTCAGAATTTGATGAAAGTATAACATCTACAGCTGAAATAAAAAATACTGATTTTCAATTTGCAGTATATCCTAACCCTGCTAGTGAATATATTATGATTACTTCTGACTTTACAAATGAGCAACAATTTTCAATTGATATCCTTGATGCAATGGGAAATTTAATATTGCTATCCAAAGTTGTTGATAATCAACAAAGAATCGATATTGGTAATTTTCAAAGTGGAATATATTTCACTAGATTACATTTAAATGGTCATAGTAAAACTCTTAAGTTAATTATTCAATAAATGATTTTACTATTTATTGATTTTAGTGACTGAATGCTATTATGGATTCAGTCACTTATCTGTTGAATATATTTGAAGAGCTTAACTTTTTTCAGAATATTGGGTGATTACGGTTTACAGTAAAAATATAGTACATTGATTAGAAGGGTGGTAAAAATAGTAGGCTTTTTTTTATTGTCTTTACTTTTTCTGGTAATTACTATATCTGCATTGGTTCACCTTCCTTTTGTGCAAAAAATTGGCATTGATAAGGCTGCCTCGTTTTTTTCCGATAAAACTGGTTCAAAAGCAAGTATCGGAGGCTTTAGTCTCATTTTGCTTGATGATATTACCCTTCGAAAAGTTTATATACAAGACCTGCACGGTGATACTTTGCTTTATGCGGATCAAATATCTCTAGACGTTGATTTTAGTCAGTTGTTGAAACGAAAAGTTGAAATTAACAAAGCCTTTCTTACTGGTACAAAATTTTTCATGTCCAGAAAGCACCAACAAACAGATTATAACTATCAGTTTATTATAGATTCTTTCAAATCTGATTCTCCTACTTCCTCCAATCCGTGGGAGTTTAGAATTCAAACAGTTTTCATTAGAGACTCATATTATGCTTTGTATGATTTACATTCTGGTATTCATGTAAACATTGAATTGAATAAAGCTGAAGTTGACATTGAACAACTTGGTGCTAACTTAGAATTTGATAATGTGTTTTTTTATAATTCTTCAATTCTTGTCGAATTATTAGAAGGATCAAATGAAGATAAATTACAAAACAATAGCAAAGATACAGTACAAAGTAATTTTCAGATTACTGTAAATTCCATCACGGGCAAAGATTCAAAGTTTATTTTTAATAATAACAAAGCAATTCCAGCACAAAATGGAATAGATTGGAATCATCTTGCTATAACACTGTTTAATTCTAAAATTTCAAATCTAACTATTAATCAGGATACATATTATGGATTGATCAATGAACTCAGTTTATCAGATAAATCCGGATTTAAAATTAACCAATTATCTTCTGAGGTCAGCTTAAGTCTTCCCTCATTAGAGTTTGACCTTAAAGAACTTTCCACACCTTCGTCAAGTATGTCCGGTTTGTTCAAAGTGACTATTTCAGATGTGTTTGATATGCTTGATCCAACGTCTGAAATAGTAGCAGATATTGATTTGCCTAAAAGCAAAATTGCAATGTCTGATTTGTTGTATTTTATACCTGATTTGGATACTATCTCAATTTTAAAAGATAAGATTATTCAATTCGATCTCAATTTGAAAGGAAATACAGAATTATTAAAAGTTAATAAATTCAACTTAGCAATTGACCAATATAATTCCTTTGATGGAGATTTTTTAATTCGTGATTTATTAAATTCTTCAAAGTTTTTTGTTGATGGAAAAATAAATCATCTACATACCTACGGAAAGACCATCGAGCAATTTATTGGCACTATAGATCAATTGAATTTAAATGCTTTGGGTCGTATAAATAGTAAAGGGAAATTTAAGGGTACTATCCGTGATTTTAGTTTAAAACTTAATGTTAATTCTGATGCAGGAAAATTACAGACTGATATAAGTGTTGGTTTAGATAATACGTTAAATCTGGTCAGTACTAACGGAAATATATCAGTGAATAATGTAGCACTTGGAAAAATGTTGCATCAAGACAAGCTAGGTAATATTACTGCATATGCACAATTTGATACTAAACGCGGCCGTATATTAATTGAACAATTAAAAATTGATTCAGTAGATTTTAATAATTATTCTTATAATGATATTATAGTTACTGGTAGTTATAATGATAAAGTTTTTGATGGAAATATTAAAGCCAATGATTTAAATGCGCAAGCAGATTTAGACCTTAAATTTAATTTTAGTGATAGTACATCATATCAGGCAAAAGGCAAAATACTTCATTTAGATTTTTATGCGCTCAAGTTATTTAATAGCCCTCTCAATATTAGCAGTCAGGTAAAAACCAAGGTTTCAGGCAACAATATTGATAATATTACCGGGTATTTGAATCTGGATTCGCTGACACTTTCCAGTGATCAATACGAATATTTTATAGATTCAATCAAAGCTAGTACTGTTTTCATAGATGCTCAAAGGGATATCAAAATAGTTTCCGGTTTTTTTAATTTTAATGTATTAGGAAATTTTACTTTCTCTGAACTACCAATTGCAGCAAACAATTTTGTAGCGAGATATTATTCTGGCTACACGCATCAATATGGAAGTGAAATTGATAGTCTTAATTTTGATGTTAGCATTGAAGATACAAAAGGATTATTGAGAATGTTTGTACCGGAAATTAAAGACCTTAAAGGCTTGACTATGACCGGAAATTGGAAAGGAAGCAAACAATATTTGCGTTCTGATTTGAAGGTTAACCAAATAGCCTTAGAACATGTATCATTAAGCGCATTTGGATTCTTTATTGATGCTGATAAAAAACGAATTGATGTAAGAGCCCATTCTGGTCCATTAGCTTTGACACAGGGTATATCAATTAACAAACCCGATATAAACGGCTATATGGTCAAGGATAGTTTTTTCTTTCATGTGGATATGGCAGATTCCAGTCATAATTCCGGTATTGATATACAAGGTTTGCTTGCTTTAGAAAAGGATACATTTTACTTGAATTTGGATAAAATTGCACTGGAATTGAAACAGAATTTGTGGCAAAGCGAAGGAGTTTCTAAATCTGTATTTACTTCCAATTATTTGGATATACAAAACTTTAAACTGAAAGCTGATACTGGACAATCAATCCTAATTCAATCAGAAAAAAACACAACCAATAAAAATGTAATTATTGCCAAACTTGAAAATGTTCATTTAGATGAGTTTTCTAAGATAGCACCAGTAGGATTTACTTTTGATGGTATAATAGATGCAAATGCCAGGGTTGAGGAATTGTTGAATGCTCCGGTTATAGTCGGTGAGATAAAGACTCGTGGATTACTTATTGATAAACAGAAATTAGGCGATCTCAGATTGAGTTTTGATAAACAGAATGATTCTCCCAATTTGAAAATTCGTGGTAAACTAATTGAAGAAATACATGAATTGGATGTAAATGGTTATTTGGATGTAATGTCAGATACGAATCATTTGGATTTTAGAATATTTGGTCGACAGTTTCAATTAGCAGCTATTCAGCCTTTTTTGAAAGAATATCTTTTTGATTTGGAAGGAACCCTGGATACCAGATTGCATCTTCAAGGGAGCATTCAGGAACCTTTATTGACCGGCGAATTTCATTTTACAGGAGAAAACAAATTAGGCATTCAGGCTACAAAAACTGTTTATAAAATTAAAGACGAAAAGTTGTCAGTATCAAACAAGTTAATTGATTTGGGCAAGATTACGCTTTACGACAAAAATAATCAACAAGCTTATATAGAGGGTGATATTCAACATAATTTCCTCAAAGATTTTTATCTTAATATTCGAATATATGGCAAAGATTTTTTGTTTTTAGATAGTAAAGAAGAAGGTTTGATACCTTTTTATGGCAAGTTGTCCGGGGAGCTGGGAATGTCCATCAAAGGACCACAAAATCAAATTACAGCCCAACTAAGACTTAAGACAGATGAAAAAACAGATATTTCAATGGCTCTTTTGACCAATCAGGCCACTTATACCAACCCCGAATACATACGTTTTCTTAATCCGGATACAGTTAATTATAGTGGTTTGCTGATGAAACACGAACCTAATGAAGATTCTTTGAAGCTGGGAGGAGTAGATCCAAGTACATTTAAAATTGCCGGGGAAATTGAAGTTACAAAGAATGCAAAAGTTAATATAATAATTGACAAGACAAACGGTGATAAAATTTCGGCTACTGGGCAGGGTTCTTTTCAGTTCAAATTTGATTCAGATGGAGAAATGAATCTATTTGGAACATATGAGGTTGAAAAAGGTGAATATACGTTCACTTTTATGGATTTGATAAAACGTGAATTTGAGATTGATAAAGGTAGCACCATAAGTTGGCAGGGAGATGCTGAGGACGGTTTGATGGATGTTACGGCCAAATACAAAACAAAAGCATCCATAACAGCATTGATGGATGAGGGTTTTACTACTACAGGCGACGGCACATCTGCCGGCACAAAACCGAATTCCAGACCCGTACCAGTTACGGTTTCTTTGTTTTTAAAAGGCGAATTAACAACACCTGAAATTACTTTTGACATAGAACTTAATGAATCTGTAGAAAGCGGTTTGGCTGGAAATGTTGTAACAGAAAGACTTAATCAAATCAAATCAGAAGAAGGGGAACTCAATAAACAAGTTATGGGCATAATTGCCTTTAATCAATTTTTGCCCTATCAGGGTTGGGATTTACAAAATAGTGGCGAAACCGGTAACTTGGCTGCCAGCAGTGTAAGTAGGGCTATGAATGCGCAGTTGGGAAATTTGTCTGATAAATTAGGCGGCGTAGATATTCAAGTCGATGTAGATAATTCGCCTGACTTAACTATGGACCGATTCAATCTAATGGCTACTAAGCAGTTTTCAGACAGACTTTCGATAAGCGTAGGTGGAAATTTCGGGCAGGCTAATTCTACTCAAAACAATACTGTTTTTGCCGGTGATTATATTGTTTACTATCAACTCAACAAATCAGGAACTTTAGCACTTAAAATATTTAGCAAAAGTAATCCAAATTTGTATTTGAACTATATTCAGCAAGTATCCGGAGCCACCATTCAGCATACCAAAGAGTTTAATAATTTTAAAAATTTGTTTTAATTTTTAATTAATTCAATATCCTTTTCTTGGTTTATATCTTCTGTGTTTTTTTTGTTAAAATCGGATTCATTTTGTTCATATTTTTCCCAAATCTTGCGAGAATAGTGTGTTACTATTTTAAAAATAATAAAACCTACAATGGCCGAAATTACAAATTCGATATTTTCAAAAGTATTCTTACTTACCAGTATCTTTTTTTTATGATTAGCAAATCCCCATAGGTTCTTTATACCTTTAGCTTCTATAAATCTGGTCAGGTAGTTGTATGCCAATAATCCAGCGAAATACCCTATTCCATGATTAAAAAACTCTTCAAGAATCTCTCGAAATAGTTTACGTTTTTTTATAACACTGTAAACTTTTTCTATACAAATATCCAGATTGTTTTTCATTGAATTAGTTAGTTTTTAGCTTAGTATGGTACGTTGCGAATTTGAATTTACAAATATTAGATTAAACTTTTCATAGATTCAAGCGTAACTTTGTGTTTATAAATCATAGGTTGGTTATTATTAAGAATGAAGTATAATGAAAAATAGAGTGGTTTTGAAACTGGTTTTCTTTCTGGTTATTATAGTTTCTGTTGCTAACGCACAGGATCAATTGGCGGCAGCCAAAACGGGCGGCAAATGGGGTTTTATAGACAAGAGTGGCAAGTTCATAATTGAAGCAAAATATGACAAGGTATTGCCCTTTAGCGAAGGATTGGCTGCGGCTAATATAGGTTACTATTTTGATGCTAAAAACGCAGATGCATGCCGTACAGGCAAGTGGGGCTATATTGACAGACAAGGCAAATGGGTTATAGAACCCTTGTTTGAAGTTGCAGAAAGTTTTAATGAAAGCCTTGCAAAAGTAAATATAGGAGCCGGATACAGAGACTATAGAGGTGTAACTCTTATGGGCGGCAAGTGGGGCTTCTTAAATAAAGACGGTTCTTGGTTTATTGAGCCTAATGATACTCTTTACGGACAGTTTTCAGAAGGTATATGTTCATTTAAAGTACCAAGAGGTTCTAAATGGGGGTATATCGATAATAAAAATAAGACTATTGTTCAGCCGATATATTGGAGTACCGGTGATTTTAAACAGGGTATGGCTCCAGTTATGCGTGATGATTATACCTTTATTTATATCAATTCTGTTGGAAAACAGGTTTTTAATTCCAATTTCAAAAAAGCATTTTCATTTTCACAAGATCGGGGTTTTGTAAAAGAAACTTCCGGATTGGCACAATTTATTAGTCCAACCGGCGAGTTTGTTTTTAAGGTTGAAAATCTAAAACAAGATGATAATTTAAGCCCTGAGTTTTCAGATGGATTGGTAAAACTACCTGTTGAAACCGGCTCAGGTATTCGAATTGGTTATGCATCAAAAAATGGGGAATGGATTGTTAAACCAATTTATGAGTTAGGTGATAATTTTCATGAAGGGTTGGCTTTGGTGTTTAGTGACAGGTTTTATTACTTCATTAACCAGGAGGGAAAAAAAGTTTTCCAACTTTTAGACAAAATTGCAGAAGACCCAAACACCAAGGTAATTTATAAAGGAATTCCCAATCCTAATATCGGAATGTTTAGCAAAGGTTTATGTAGGGTAAAAATGGTCGATCAATGGGGTTTTATTGACAAAAGTGGAAGTTTTGCAATTAAGCCACAATTCGAAGAAGTGTTAGACTTTACTGCTATTGATTAGACTTTTCTATCAATATTACTTACCCCGTTTTCTATAACATGTATAAATTTTTAAAAAAAATGCAACCTGAAAATATTTAATGGCGTATCAGGCATTAAGTATATTTTGTTTTCATATTCTTTAATGCACACTTTAGGCCAGCCATCACAACCCCTTTGATGAATCTAAAGTGTGTATTTTTTTTGCTCTTTTAAAAATCCTGCGACTACTTTTAGCCTGTTATCAGGTTTTTCATTTTTCTAAAAAATGAGGGTTTTAATGAATCAATATAATGGGTTAGAAATCTGTTTACATCCATTGGCAAGGATCCTCCAACTCTGGGATTGATCTCAAATATTTTTGGAATACCATCTTCTATTTTATAATTCAAACATCCAACTCCTGAATATTTTAGCTTTTTTAATATTTCAAAAAATATTGATTCAAATTCTGTAGGAGCTTCTGTAATTATTGCGTTTTTGAAAGGAGGTAGCTGAAGTCCTTTTACATAATAACTTTCTTTAAACTCAAATTTTAATGTAAATAAATAAGAGAGTACTCCTTTGTTGAAAATAAAGTGAGTTGTATATTCTTCTTTACCTACAAAATATTCTTGTTTTATAAATTCATCTGACAAGATTTGCTCTCTATATGTTTGTTCATCAATTGCTTCCCGTATAATAAATGAGTTTTGTCCCCATTCATCTATTCTTTTTTTCAATATATATGGAGGCTTTAAATGGTTAGATACTAATGGTGTATAGTTCGAAAAGCCACTGGTTATCATGAAATCATAAAAGAGTTTTTTGTCCTCACATAATGCGATAATAGAATTTTCAGGAACAAGATAATGTTGCCCGTTTTTAAGCCCTGAAATATTGTTTAGGTATACTATATCGGTTTCGTACAAAGGCAAAATTGCATCAAATTGGTGCAATTTTTTTTGTTCTTGCAGGTTGGAATAGGTAATCTCGAATCTTGACTCGTCAATTTTTCCTGCACATTTGGTCATCCAATCTTCTTTGTTTGAGATGTTTATTTTGTATTTCATTAATTAAAGAATGTATCTAAATGGTTATTTTTTTATCCGATCCAGGACTTGTCCTTCGTGTGACTGGCCATAAAACCATTTTGAAGTGCCAATTAATTGTGAACCGTAAATACCTGTATGACCTGATACTAGATAGGCTATAAAACAGGCAATTGCTATATATATACCGCATGAAATTCCAAATAATTCAATACCCATAATAGTACAGGCAATTGGTGTATTAGTAGCACCTGAAAAAACGGACACAAAACCCATTCCTGCCAACAAGGCCATTGGAAGCGGGATAAATAACGAAAGAGCGTTGCCCAATGTTGCTCCTATAAAAAACAAGGGAGTTACTTCACCTCCTTTAAAACCTACTCCTAATGTGAATGAGGTAAAAAGGATTTTTAGTATAAAATCATATGGTAACGTATGCTGAGTAAAACTTTCAGAAATAACGGGCAATCCTAACCCTAAATACCTGGTTGACCCAGTCAGAAAAATAACTAAAGCCAAAATCAATCCACCTACCAAGGGTCTAATAGGCGGATAGCTGAATATTTTCTTAGATAAGTTGCTCCAAAAATGTGTCGATTTTGAAAACAAAATAGCCGACAAACCAAATATAATACCGGCAAGTAAAGCCCATAACATTGTAGCAAAACTAAATTCAGGTATAAAATCTATACTATATACAGAATGACCAACGCCAATAATATGACAGGTATAATTAGCAATTAATGCTGCAAACAAGCTGGGAATTAGGTATGCATAATGCATTCTGCCAATTGTAAAAACCTCCAATGCAAAAATGGTTCCGGCCAGTGGTGTGCCAAATACTGAGGCAAAACCAGCACTTATACCCATAGTTAGTAATACCCTTCTATCCAGACTCTCAATTTTAAGCCATCTAGTAAATTGGTCTGCAACAGCACCTCCCATTTGCACTGCAGTGCCTTCTCTACCTGCCGAACCACCGAAAAGATGCGTTATTATGGTTCCGATTAGTACTAATGGTGCCATTTTTAGAGGAATTATTCTGGATGGGTTATGAAATTCCTCCAACAATTGGTTGTTTCCTTTTACAACATCACTTCCCCAATAATGGTATGCTAGGCCAATAATGAGGCCTGCAACCGGCAGTAAACCTATGATCCAAAAATTATTATCCCTATAGTGAGTTGCCCAGTCGAGTGAAAGCAATAAAATAGCAGAACATGCTCCGGCAAAAACGCCTATGATCAAAGAGAGTAATAACCATTTGGCTATGTAAAGCAGCGTTAAAGTCTGGTAAAATTTTAAAAGTGTATTCTTAAATGAAGTGAAACTCATGCTATTCAAGCCTGGTTTATGAGGCATATTGAAAGTTAAAAGGATTTAATTGTATATACATTACAATTGGTTGAATTGTAATAAAAGAACAAAAAAATCCTTTTAATTGAAAGTTTTCAAACCAGACAATACTATTTAGGCTTTTTCCGGGCTGTTTTCAGCAATATAATCTCTTATTTCATAATTGCTAATTATTTCTCTGGCTCTTTCCTCGGGATGTGCATAATAACTGCTACCTCTTTTTTTTCTGATTGTAAATCCTGTTTTTGCTGCGTTTCTCCTCATTCTACTTCTCATTTCCAAGCTACAGATAGTGTACATTATATTAATCAATTGATTTATGTAAAAGTTTAACCAATTCAATGCTGTTTAATTAAGGATTAAATAGTCTTGCACCATTGGACATATACTCTTTCATGTCCTTTATATATTTTTTGAAGGTTGCATTATTCTTACTTATTCTGGAATATTCAATAGTTACTTGGGTATGAATGATGAATTGTTTTAATAAGTTTAATTCGTTTCTTAGGCAACTTATAAGACATAGTCAAAAACAATATTTTGTTCCTATATGAACTTGGAGTATTTTTGCGACTTAAAAATTTGTACTACCTATATTATATAAACATATAAACGAAATGACCAGAGATACGCAAATCTTTGATATTATAGCCAGAGAAAGACACAGACAAGAAGAAGGTCTGGAACTTATTGCTTCAGAAAACTTTACTTCTATGCAAGTAATGGAAGCCATGGGAAGTGTACTTACTAACAAATACGCTGAAGGTCTTCCGGGCAAACGTTATTATGGTGGTTGCGAAGTGGTAGATGAGTCTGAAACTCTTGCCATCGAGCGTCTAAAAAAACTATTTGGCGCCAGCTGGGCAAATGTTCAGCCTCACTCGGGTGCACAGGCTAATGCAGCAGTAATGCTTGCCTGCCTTAATGCCGGCGACACAATCTTAGGTTTTGATCTGTCACACGGTGGTCACCTTACACACGGTTCTCCGGTTAACTTCTCCGGCAAACTTTACAGACCTGTATTTTACGGTGTTGAAAAAGAAACCGGTATGATTGACTTCAACAAGATTGTTGATCTTGCCAAAAAAGAGAAACCCAAATTAATTATATGTGGTGCCTCTGCATATTCCAGAGACTGGGATTATAAAACATTGAGAGAAGTAGCCGATAGCATTGGTGCTTTATTACTTGCTGATATTTCTCACCCTGCTGGTCTTATTTCTAAAGGTTTACTTAACGATCCGCTTCCGCATTGCCATATTGTAACTACTACTACCCACAAAACCCTTCGTGGTCCTAGAGGTGGTGTAATTATGATGGGTCAGGATTTTGATAACCCATTTGGTTACAAAACTCCAAAAGGAGAAATCAGAAGTATGTCCAGTTTATTGGATATGGCAGTTTTCCCTGGTACACAAGGTGGTCCTTTAGAGCACGTAATTGCAGCCAAGGCTGTTGCCTTCAACGAAGCTTTGTCTGATGACTATAAAGACTATGTAATTCAGGTAAAGAAAAATGCAACGGCAATGGCTGGTGCTTTTGTAAATAAAGGTTACGACATTATTTCAGGTGGTACAGACAACCACTTGATGTTGATTGACCTTCGTAACAAGGGTGATATTTCCGGTAAATTAGCAGAAAATACCCTGATTAAAGCCGATATCACTATCAATAAAAACATGGTTCCTTTTGACGACAAATCTCCTTTTGTTACATCAGGTATCAGAGTTGGTACTGCTGCAATAACTACCAGAGGTATGAAAGAATCTGATATGGTACGAATTGTAGATCTTATCGATTCTGCTTTGATGAACCATAGCAACGACGCTAAACTTGCTGATCTGAAAGCTGAAATAAACAGCTGGATGAAACAATTTCCACTTTACTAAGTGTTAAATAGCCGACAGATTCGGCATTGTAGATATTTTCAATTTCAACGCATAGCAGATAGAGGTTACATTTTGTCTGCTATGCTTATTTTATTCGTTCATGTCCGAAAATACTGGTAAAGAAATGTCTTTCATGGACCATCTGGAAGAACTCAGATGGCATCTGTTACGTGGAGTAGCTGCAATATTCATATTTATGATTATTGCTTTTATCAACATGAAGTTTCTTTTCAAAAATGTAATTCTGGCTCCTGCCAGACCAGATTTCTGGACTTACAAAGTTCTTTGTCAACTAAGCGAGGCCACTTGCGTAGATCAGCTAAATTTCTCATTGCAAAGCCGTCTGCTTTCAGGCCAATTTACCATGCACGTGGTAGCATCACTTACTATTGGTTTTATTGTTGGCTTTCCCTATCTGTTTTATGAAATTTGGAAGTTTATCAAACCCGGTCTTTATATAAATGAAAAAAAGAATGCAACCGGTGTTGTTCTGTTCGTAACAGTTTTGTTTCTCATAGGTTCGCTTTTTGGATACTTTGTAATAGCGCCTCTTTCGGTAAATTTCCTGGCCAATTATACCCTTGACGAATCTATTGTTAATGAATTTGATATAACCAGTTATGTTGGTACCATTTGCATGATAGTACTGGCAGGAGGACTGATGTTTCAGTTGCCGGTGATCGTTATGGTTCTCAGCAAACTTGGTGTGGTAACGCCACAATTTATGCGCAAGTTCAGAAAACACGCTATAGTTATACTTATGATTATAGCAGCTATTATCACACCTTCGCCGGATGTGCTAAGCCAGATGTTGGTAGGTGTGCCACTGTATATCTTGTACGAACTAAGTATATTTATTTCTGCAGTGATGAACAGAGGTCGAACAAGCACCGAAATTCAACGCCGTCAAGATTAGTCTTTAAACGTAAAACAACCATATCCAAACATGAAAGTAATATTAGGTGGAGACCATGCAGGTTTTGACTATAAAAAAGAAATAATTGATTTTCTGAACCAACTGGGAGTACAAACTTCTGATGTTGGTCCATATTCCTGCGATTCGGTAGATTATCCTGATTTTGCACACCCACTAGCTACAGCTGTAGAAAACAAGGAGTATGATTTTGGTATCCTGATTTGTGGAAGTGGCAATGGTGTTGCTATGGCCGCCAATAAACATCAGGGTATACGTGCTGCGCTTTGCTGGCAATCAGATTTGGCTCAGCTTTCCAGACAACATAATGATGCCAATGTACTTTGTCTGCCTGCCAGATTTATCAGTCTTGAACTGGCAAAAGAATGTGTAAAAGCCTTTATCGAAACCCCATTTGAAGGTGGTCGTCACCAAAACAGGGTAAGCAAAATCTCCTGCTAGTAGTAAATCATTCCTGATTTTCCAGAATATAAACCGGATGTTCATCGAGCTTCCGGTATTTTTTTTCCAGCATGGGTATTCTGTAAAAAACTTTTTGCATCACTCCTTTTTGGTCTATAATCACCTCAGGCATATCTCTTTCAAAATCGCTATATAACACAGACAGCGTTTCCATTGAATTCAAACTGCTAAAATGAGGTTCAACCAAAGCCCATTCATAATAGGGTGTTGCTAATCGAGCATTCCGATATAAACCTGGATCATTACCCAATACTAGTAACTTCTTGTTGATCAAGTCAATTTGATATGGATTTTCTTCTTTTTGCACCAATAATGCTTGCAAATGTTTTGAAGAACTGTAATAAGCATAATAGGCCGATAAGACTGGTACAACTACCAATATGGTCCAAAAACTAATTTTCAGGAACAAGGATTTTTTGTTCAACAGAAAAAAGTGGGTAGAAAAATAGGCTATAAAAGGTACAAAAACATAAAAGTTGTAAGCCGAAAATGTATCTTTTAACAGTACCGTGCTTATTGCAGCCAATGTACCAAGCAGCATAAACTTGAATGTACTATACTGAAAATTAATATAATTTGATCGGCCCGAAACCTCTACCAAAGCAGCCAAAATTAACAATACCGGCAGTATAAGTATAGGAAATATATTGCTAATTGAAACATACAGAATAGACGAAAACAAATCTACTCCTGAAGGAAGTATTTCAAGCATCCTGTCTAAACTACCAAATACAAAGTAATATAGGATCAAAAAGAGGTATGGAATGGAAAACCCTATAAGCATCAATACAAACCTTCTAAAGTTAAGGGTTGTAAAAATCAGCATTGAAAATATAAATACCGGAATAAAAACAAGCATTGGCATATAAAACAAGGTTGCTATTGATATAAAAAAGCTTAAATAAAGTATACCTACATTACTTGGTTTGAATTTGATTTGCAGTATGCATACATGAAAAGCTAATAACAAAAAGCTAAGTGCCAGCAGAACCGGGGGAAGGCTAAGGAAATCTACAAACAATGTAGAAAATACAATATAAAATAAACCAGGGTAGGTAGATTTTTCATTATATAACGACAATCGATTGCACACATGATTGAAATAAATAGCCTGCAAATACACCAAAATCAAACTGCAGATTCTTAAAGCCAATACGCTTTTGCCGGCAATAGCAACCAAAACAAAGTAGGTAAATGCTGACAAAGGCTCCAGACTGACCCACAAATCACGATAAAGCATAGCCCCATCTGCAAGTTTTTCACCTAAAGTGAGCCACTCCAGTTCCGGCAACATAAGCGGAATACCCAAATACAGAAATGGTATTCTGAATAAAAGTATTACTATAAAAAGAAATGAGATCCTCAGAGGATCCGTGTACTTAAAAAAATTGACCAAAACGTTAACCTTTCTTTTATATTTGGTTTAATTTTAAACTCATTCTACCCGTCAAAGTTTGGGTAAATATATCAATATTAAAGATACCATGGAGTCAAAGAGGCAGCAGAAATATTCAAAATTACTACAAAAAGAACTGGCCGAAATTTTTCAGAAGGATGCTAAGAGCCTTTTTGGTAGTGCATTTATTACCGTTACAGAGGTAAAAGTGAGTCCTGACCTGAGTTTTGCAAAAGTATATCTTAGCTTCCTGATGGTTGAAAATAAAAAAGAGGAACTTCAAAAAGTAAAAGATCTTAAAAGTAAAATCAAAGGAGTATTAGGCCCTAAAATCAGAAATCAGGTAAGGATTATTCCTCAATTAGAATTCTATCTGGATGAAACATTAGACCATGCCGCCAAAATGGAACAGCTTTTTGATAAAATAAAAGTTAAACCAGATCCTGAAAAACCCTCAAAAGAGCAGACAGAGGAAGATTAATTACCAGAATTATTTTCCACCCCAATTTGAATAACTAAGAATTTGAACGTACCGTTTTTTATAGCCAGAAGGTATTTTTTTTCTACCAAGAAAAAGAATTTTATCAATATTATCTCCATTCTGTCTATGTTGGTGGTAGCAGTTGGCACTGCAGCTTTGGTAATTGTTCTATCGGTTTTTAATGGACTGGAAGGGCTAATTCGCACACTCTACACAACCTTCGATGCCGAAATAAAAGTAGCTACTGTCAAAGGAAAATCTTTTGAACTTGATTCTGCTTTGTTTGCAGATTTGCAGACACTCAATGGTATAGAAATAGTTACCAAGGTACTGGAAGAAAACGCCTTGATAGAACACCGCGATGACCGTCGGGTAGTCAAAATCAAAGGAGTTTCAGATAATTTTCTGGATCAGAAGCGTATGGACTCCGCCATTGTGGAGGGCGAGTTTATCCTCCGCCGCGAAAACAGACAATATGCCATTATCGGTCGGGGTATTCAATATAGTTTGAATGTTGGTCTCAATAATGACTTTTACCCCCTCAAAATTAGTTTTCCTAACAACAAAAAAATCCTGAATCCTACTGCACATGATATGCTTGTTTCCAGGTTTATCCCTGTAAGTGCTGTCTTTGCTATAGAAAAGCAGTATGACGACAACTATATATTTACCCCCTTGGAATTTGCCGAATCCTTATTCAACAAACAAGGTATGGTGAGTTCGTTGGAAATAAAAACAAAATCCGGCTCTACCATAAGTGAAGTAAAAAAAACACTAAAGAAACGCTTAGGAGAAAACTTTGTAGTACAAGACTCCGACGAGCAACATGCCAGCTTGCTTAGGGCTATTAAAATTGAAAAACTTTTTGTTTTTATAGTTTTTACTTTTCTTCTGCTAATTGCTTCTGTAAATATTTTCTTTTCTCTAACCATGTTAAGTATTGAGAAGAAAAAAGATGTAGCCATACTCTTTGCTCTTGGCTCAAGCCGGAGCTCCATCAAAAAACTGTTTCTTATGGAAGGCCTCATTATTGCGTTCCTGGGCTCGGGTTTAGGTTTACTATTTGGGTTTTCGGTATGCTGGCTGCAAGAACAATATGGGTTGGTTTCGATGGGTATGGAAACATCCGTAGTGGATGCTTATCCGGTGCAAATGAAACTGATGGACTTTATTTATACAGCTCTGGTTATTATTCTTATTACAATCACTGTGTCATACCGCCCGGCATGGCAAGCTTCCAGGGTTAATGTAAGAGAGAATATTTGAGTATTTATCAAACCAACTCAATATCAGAATAAACAACTTTATTTTAGGTTTTATTATTACGTTTAGTATCCCTGTATTTTTTCCACAGCAGGCAGGTCTTTCAAGGAAATTCCGTATTTTGTACCCTGGTTTTTGCGAAGAAAGATGAATGTAGCTACAACACAACCTTTTCAGATAATTTATTCCCTGTTTCAGCACGAATTCCTTGGGTATTTGTTTGAGTCCTTTGTGGTTCAGGTTGATTCAAGTGGTAGGCTTACGCTTAAACATCAAAATATAAGTCAAAAAAATTGCAAAGAGTTTGCAGCTCGTCTGGACGAAAAAGATTATAAACTAATCAAACTCATTGACGACATCAATCAGGAAGCCATAGTCAAGAAGTTTTTTAACAAAAAGATTAGCCCAAGCGACTTTTTCCTAAAAGTATATAACAAGGAAAAAGGCGACAAAGTACTACAGGAAACTATAGCCGGCTATATCCAGGATCGGAAAACGGAAATTTTAGGACTACTCAAAAATAAATTAATTTTTGAAATGGGTAGTGATGGCGAACCTACCTGGAAACAAGTATTTATTGCCGAACAAAAAGCTACTGTTTTGTTCCACTTTGTACGTAATGAAGACAATACCCATTACTTTCCTACCATCAAATACAATGGAGAAAAACTCGATTTTCAGTACAAAAATGCTATAATCGTTTCCAATACCCCTGCCTATTTGTTGCTTGGAGACAAGCTATATTCTTTCGAAAAAGATGTAGATGGTAATAAGTTAAAGCCATTTCTGAATAAAAAATTTATAGTCGTTCCTCGCAAAATGGAGGAAACCTATTTTGAAAAGTTCGTTACACCACTCATTGCCAATTTTGATGTTTATGCCCGTGGTTTTTCTATAAATTCGGAAAGAGCAACACCCATACCGATCCTTACTTTTACAGAACTGGCCAGTACAGGTGGCAAAGATTTGTTTGGGCAAGCTACCTCTCCCATTGTCGAAGAGGTAGAGGAAAGCAAACTTATTTTTAGTCTGGTATATCAATATGGGGCACATTTGTTCAGTTCAGAAACACAAGCTCCCTCTTTTGTAAATATGGAAAAGACCTTGTACTCTTACATTTTTCATAAAGTAAAAAGGTCCGTAGATTGGGAAAAGGGGGTTAAAGCAGACCTAAAAGAAATGGGTTTAGAGCTAAAAAATGGCAAAAAAGTACTTGAAAAATCTGTCGCTTTTTCCTGGCTGGCACAAAACAAGGAAAAGCTTCGAAGCCTGGGTATTCAGGTACGTCAAAATCTTAAAGATCAGAAAAAATATTTCGTTGGCGAGTCATCCATTTCATTGGTGGTAAACGAATCGCATGACTGGTTTGATATTAATGCCGTGGTGCGTTTTGGTGAATTTGAGATTGCATTTTTGCAACTTCGTAAATACATCCTTTCAAAAAAACGAGAATTTGCTCTTCCCAATGGCGAAATTGCCGTTATTCCCGAACATTGGTTTTCTGAATATGCCGAACTTTTTGCCTTTATGGAAAAAGGCGATAAAGATGGCATGGTACTAAAAAAACATCACCTTTCGCTGGTACAGGATTTACATAATGGCAATTTGGCCAAGCTCAGCATTGATAAGAAACTGGAAGGTCTGAAAAATTTTGAATCCATAGACGATGTTGCTCTGCCTGTCAATTTCAAAGGAGAACTTCGCCCCTACCAGAAAGCAGGTTACAACTGGATGCTTTTCCTCAATAAGTATAATTTTGGTGGTTGTCTTGCTGACGATATGGGTCTTGGTAAAACTGTTCAGACGCTTGCCATGCTCCAGTATCAGAAAGAAAATGGGGCCAAGTCTGCATCCTTGCTTATAATGCCTACCAGTTTATTGTATAACTGGGAAATGGAAGCTAAAAAGTTTACTCCCGAACTGAGAGTTTTTAATTATACAGGTATCAACCGCGAAAAAAATGTTTCAAAATTTGATGAATACGACATTGTACTTACCTCCTATGGTACTGTTCGCCGGGATATTGAGTTGTTGCAGGAATATCGTTTTCATTATATAATTCTGGATGAATCGCAGGCTATCAAAAATCCCGACTCGAATATTGCTAAGGCAGTCAATGATCTCAATTCCAAGTATAAGTTAATTCTTACCGGTACGCCTATAGAAAACAGCACAATGGATATTTGGTCTCAAATGTCTTTTGTAAATCCGGGCTTACTTGGTGGACAGACATTTTTCCGAAATGAGTTTTTGACACCAATAGAGAAAAAGCAGGACGATACAAAATCCAAAAAACTTTACACCATTATAAAGCCATTTATACTGCGCAGACAAAAGAAACAAGTGGCTACCGAACTGCCTGAAAAGGTAGAAAACATCCAATACTGTTCTATGACAGAGGAACAGGAGAAGGAATATGAAAAAGTAAAATCAGAATATCGTAACCTGATTTTAGAAAACATAGACGAAAAATCCGGAAGTGGCAATTCTCAATTTCTACTCTTGCAGGGTCTTACCAAATTACGGCAGATTGCCAATCACCCAAAGTTGGTAGACGAAACATACGCTGCTGATTCCGGCAAAATGGAGGATGTACTGCATATGATGGACAGAGCATTGGCAGAAAACCACAAGATTCTGATTTTTAGTCAATTTGTAAAACATCTGGCACTTGTACGTGAGCAACTTACAAAACTTGGCTTAGACTATGCTTATCTGGATGGTTCAACCAAAGAAAGACAAGGCCAGGTAGAAATGTTTCAGAATAATGATGATATTAGGATTTTTCTGATCTCACTAAAAGCCGGTGGTTTAGGACTAAACCTTACTGCTGCTGACTATGTATTTATACTTGACCCCTGGTGGAATCCGGCCATAGAAGCCCAAGCGGTTGACCGGGCTTACAGAATTGGTCAGAAAAACCAGGTTTTTACCTATAAGTTTATAACCAAAAACACCGTCGAAGAAAAAATTCTGAACCTGCAACGTAACAAACAAAAGCTCGCCGATGAGTTAATTACAGCCGAAGAAAGCTTTGTAAAAAGCCTAAGCAGAGAAGATATTCAGTGTATTTTTGATTGATAAAAGTAGATTTACTCAGTAGATTTCAAGTTTAATCTTGCGACTTTGCTCTTTGAACTTTACACTTTTAACTTTTTTTACTTAAAAAGATATTTCTGAAAATTAAGATACACCGTAGGGTTGGCCCTCAAAAATGTATTTCCCCAAACTGTAAAACCAGCACTCAGATCTATCCGGTCGCGGGAGTTTAAAATAACCTGAATCCCGGGTCTGGCTTCAAGATACCTGCCATCTCTCAAAAAAGGAAAAACTTCTATATCCTCGTATTTTTTATTGATATACAAACTGGCCTCATCGTATTCTTTGTAAACCATCTCCAGGTATATATTTAAATTTACATCGTCATAACTTTCATAAACTTTGGGATATAAGAGGTACCCTGTCGAAAATATAGCATAACGAGCATTGCCCGATCTGAATTTTATCTGATCTTGAGGTTGGTTATAATCTAATGGATTAATAAATCCTGCTTTTATATTCAGGGCTAGTTTTTTAATCAATTTGGTCACTATTACCGAGCCTCCGTAGCCGGAATTGTCGCCCAACAAATGTGGCTCGGCCTCGTCATGTGCAGTATTTGAATAAGATCCTTCGCCTGTTATGGCTATGCGAATATGCCCGTTAGGTTCGTCTTTGGAATACAACCTGTACAAACAAAACAAATGAAAACCTTCAGATTTAAGCCTATAATCGGGGTTATAGCCTCTGCTGTGGTGATTTACAAAATAAGAATATGGATTGGACGGGTATTTCTGCGGATGGTGATTGGACAAACTATAACTGCCAATTACATAAAAATTGCCAGTTACTCCATACAATACTCTTACTGCATGCCAGTGACGTCGTATACTTTCGTCCTGATAGCTTTCCATACTGTATCGTACACTAACCAGTCCTTTGGGAAACGGACTTGCAGGTTCTGAATGAACATACAACTCCTGTGCGGTCAACTGATAAGATCGAAACAAACAAATCAGAAGTATCCATATCAGCAATCTATTTTTCATGTATCACAAAATAGATCTGGTCTGAATGGAGCTTCTTTTTCTGTTCTGCACTAAGCTTAGATGTATATTTCTTAAGTTCACTTTTTGGCAAATATGCCTCCCCAACTAATTGCAACGATGTACCTTTTGCTAAAGTACCTGAGGTGTCGTTGAGGAGTAAAAACTGCTTACCTCCCAATTCAAATTTTCCATCAGCAATGGGTTTAATATCTTCTGAAAGAATAAAGGAAATATACCGCACCGAAAATCCGGATTTTTTTACCCTGTCTGCAACTTCCAAAAAGTTGATACTGCTTCCTTTTTCACTATACACCTGTGCAATATTTTTATTCAGATCCATTTTTACCAGGCTGATATACGGCAGCTTTTTGATCGAATTTTCAACACTATACGAACACATCGAACAAGTAAGACCATTGATGCCAACCTCTATCTCCTGAAATTGCGCTATAGTCCTGTTTGAGAAACATATAACTACTACCGTAAGAATAAAGGTTGATAGAAATATTTTTACCTGGCGGTATTCCATACACATACAATTTGATTTGAAATTTATTGCTTACTAAAACCCTCAACCCTTCGAGTTGTTATGTATACAATAAATTGGAGTTGGCTTTAAAACCGAGTATCCAAATTAACCTTATTTATTCAGGTTTGTATACCTAATTCACTAATTTTGTACAATACGTTATTTTTTAAACAGTGAAAGTAAAAGATTTTCTGGGGCTTTATACTGCCGATAGCTTGTTTAAGTCAGCCGCTTATAACATTTTTTCGGAAGGCAAAAAAAAGGTAAAACTAAAAGGCCTGACAGGCAGTCTGGACGCAGTTACTGCTGCTGCTTTATATAAGCTTTTTCCCAGAACCATGCTGTTTATTATGCATGACAAGGAAGAAGCTCAATACTTTATAAACGATCTTCAAAATCTTCTGGAAGGAAAAGAAATTCTTATTTTCCCTTCTTCATACAAAAAAATATACCAATTCGAGCAGGTTGAAAATGCTAATGTACTATTACGTGCAGAAGTATTAAGCAGAATAAACAACAGTATAGAGGGTGAGGAAGAAATCATAGTAACCTACCCCGAATCACTATCTGAAAAAGTAATCAATAAACGCTCACTGGTCGAAAACACCTTCACTGTAAAATTAGGCGAAAATCTGGATGTTGCTTTTCTGGAAGAAATGCTTCTAAGCTACGATTTTGAAAAAACAGACTTTGTACTCGAAGCCGGTCAGTTTGCCGTTCGCGGAGGCATTATTGATATATTTTCCTATGCCAACGAATTACCTTTTCGTCTGGAATTGTTTGGTAATGAAGTAGAAAGTATTCGGGTTTTTAATCCTGATTCTCAACTTTCGGTAGAAAATAAAAAAGCATTCTCGCTGGTTCCCAACGTTCAAACCAGATTGCTTCAGGAGCTTCGCGAGTCTCTGTTGAAGTTTTTGCCTGCCAATACTGCAATTTGGGTAAAAGATCTGCGACAAACATTGGATATTCTGGCAGAATCCTATGATAAAGTATCACAGAGTTTTGCCGAAGTAATAAAAGCCAGCGGAGGCAACAAGATCGTGACCGATCCGGCGGAGTTATTTGAAAAATCGGAAGTTTTTGAAAAAAGCCTGCAAGATTTCAGCGTTCTGGAGTTTGGCAAACAGTTTTACCTTTCAGGAAGCGAAGAAGTTTTGTTCAAAGCCAAACCTCAACCTTCTTTCAACAAAGAATTTAAACTGCTGGTTGAAAACCTAAACGACAACCAAAGTGCAGGTTTTGTTAACCTGATCGCTGCCGAATCGCACAAACAAATAGAAAGACTATCAGCCATTGTACAGGAGCTGGATCCAGTCGTAAAGTTTCAACCACTCTATATATCCTTTAGAGAAGGCTTTTTAGATGAAAACCTAAAAATTGCCTGTTATACCGATCACCAGCTATTTGATCGCTTTCATTCCTTTCGGTCAAAGGAAAAATACAGCAAATCAAAGGCTATTACTCTTCGTGAATTGCGAGCCTTGCATCCTGGCGATTTTGTAACACATGCCGACCATGGTATAGCCCGTTTTGCAGGACTTGAAAAAGTAGAAGTAAACAGTCGACAGCAGGAAGCCATCCGATTGGTTTACCGTGACGATGATTTGATGCTGGTTAGTATTCACCAGTTGCACAAAATTTCCAAATACAGTGGCAAAGAAGGTGGACCACCAACTCTAAGCAAACTGGGTTCGGCAGAGTGGGAACAGAAAAAATCCAAGGTCAAAAAGCAAGTACGGGATATTGCCAAAGAGCTTATACAATTATATGCAAAACGCAAGGCTGCACCGGGTTATGCCTTTTCAGGCGAAAACTTTTTGCAGGTAGAACTGGAGTCCTCTTTTATATACGAAGACACCCCGGACCAGGCCAAGGCTACAGCTGATGTAAAGGCCGATATGGAATTGCCTCACCCAATGGACCGACTGGTTTGTGGCGATGTTGGTTTTGGAAAAACAGAAGTAGCTGTACGTGCCGCATTCAAAGCCGTTTGCGACAATAAACAGGTAGCAATACTAGTACCAACTACTATTCTGGCTATGCAGCATTACAAAACCTTCAAAGAGCGTTTGGATGGGTTGCCCTGTGTGGTTGAATATGTAAATCGATTTAAAACCAGCCAACAAATTAAAGAAACCCTCAAACGTGTAGCCGAAGGCAAAACCAATATTCTGATTGGAACACACAGAATCATAAGCAAAGATGTAATGTTTAAGGAGCTTGGTCTGCTTATTATTGACGAAGAGCAAAAATTTGGCGTAAAAGTAAAGGAAAAGCTCAAGGAAATAAAAATCGACGTTGATACTCTTACCCTTACTGCTACACCTATACCGCGTACACTGCATTTTTCGTTGATGGGTGCCCGCGATCTATCAATTATAGCTACACCACCGCCAAATAGACAACCTGTTACCACAGAGATTCATACTTTCAACGACGAAATAATTCGTGATGCCATAAGTTATGAACTGAAGCGCGGTGGTCAGGTTTTTATGGTTCATAATCGAATAAAAGATATTGAAGGTCTGGCTGACAGAATCATACGACTGGTACCCGATGCCAAAGTAGGCCTTGCACACGGACAGATGGAGGGCGAACTGCTGGAAAAAATGATGATGAAGTTTGTCGAAGGCGAATACGATGTACTGGTATCTACCAATATTATCGAGTCTGGGCTTGATATTCCCAATGCCAATACTATCATAATCAATATGGCACATATGTTTGGTTTGTCCGATCTACACCAAATGCGTGGCAGAGTTGGCCGTTCCAACAAAAAAGCCTTTTGTTATCTGCTTACTCCTCCGGTTTCTACCCTTCCTTCCGATAGTCGAAAAAGACTGAGTGCATTAGAAGAGTTTTCGGATCTGGGAGATGGCTTCAAAGTTGCCATGCGGGATTTAGATATTCGTGGTGCAGGAAATTTGCTGGGTGCCGAGCAAAGCGGGTTTATCAACGATATTGGCTTTGAAATGTATCATAAAATCCTTGACGAAGCCTTACAGGAACTGAAAGAAACCGAATTTAAAGACCTTTTTCAGAACCAATTAAAACCGGAAGCAATTAAAAACCTCGTCAGTGATTGTGTAATCGAAACAGATATGGCCGTTGTAATACCGGACAATTATGTAGCCAATATTTCCGAACGACTTAGCCTGTACAATACCCTTGATAATATTAAAAACAGAGAAGAACTAGAAAATCTTCGCACTTCGGTAGTAGACCGGTTTGGTCCATTACCCAAAGAGGTAAATGATTTGTTTGAAACAGTAAGATTGCGTTGGCGTGCCGAGAAACTTGGTTTTGAAAAAGTAACACTGCGTAACGAAACCTTGCGTTGTTATTTCATTACCGAACATAGCAACGAATATTTCAAATCAGATGTATTTGGCAATATACTGCGTTATGTGCAACAGCATTCCAAAACATCACGTCTGAAAGAAATTAACAAAAAACCAATGCTAATTCTTGAAAACATTGAAGGTATGGGCAAAGCCTTGCAAGTGCTGGAAAATATGCTTCCGGAAGCAACAACTGCTGCTTCTTAAAATAAATTTTTCATATATAAATAAAATAAAAGTTCCCTAAAGAGGTTTTAAATCGTAAAAGAGAACAAAAAAAAGAAGTTTTGTAACCTTTTTGGGAATGTTTAGTATATAAGTGACTCCTTCTATAAGAAAGTAAACAGGTATTAAAATCAGAAATATACAGTCAGGTGTTAATTGGACAATAGAGATATATTTTATTAATATTTTTCAAATTTGACTTGAATCAGTATAAATTTGTATATTTACAGACTATTTTGGAAAAAATATTATTAATTAACAGGTTATGAAGAAAATTTCAAGAGTTTTTAAAGGTGCCAGCTTCTTCCTGGCAAGTGCTGTGATTTTCAGCTCTTGCGGTGGTAGCGGTAATCCTACAAGTTCAAACCCGGGTAAGCAGAGTACTGTTACGGGTATGGCTTATAACGAAGAAGAAGGTTTTCAGGTGAATGACTATGCAGGTCAGCCGGAAGGTCCAAACTTAGTTTACATCGAAGGTGGTCGTACTGTTCTTGGATCTTTTGAGGAAGATTTATTGAAAAGTGGCGATAACGTAGAAAGAACCGTTACGGTAGCATCTTTCTATATGGATGAAACTGAGATTGCCAACATTCACTGGTTAGAATACCTATTCTACATTCAAAGAGACTCTTCTGAAGAATTCTATCAGTCAGCATTGCCTGATACTACAGTTTGGGCTAGTGAGCTTGCTTACAACGATCCATATGTAGATCATTACCTAAGATACCCTGGTTTCCGTTATTTCCCAGTAGTTGGAGTTAACTGGATTCAGGCAAACGATTTCTGTATCTGGAGAACCCAGGTAGTTAATAACCAATTGGCTTTGGATGCTGGTATTGAGCCACCTCAGGAGTCAGGCGGAAGAATACCGTTAGAATCAGGTGTGGTACTTCCAAACTACAGACTTCCATCAGAAGCAGAGTGGGAATATGCTGCTCAAGCTCTTATTGGTAACCAGTGGTTAGACGAAAACCAAACACACAAAAGACTTTATCCTTGGGATGGTCATGCTCTAAGAAATCCTTATGGAAAACAAATGGGTATGTTCCTTGCCAACTTCAAAAGAGGTCGTGGTGACTATGCCGGTATAGCTGGTAAATTGAACGATGGTGCCATGATTACTACTTATATCTACGAGTATCCGCCAAATGACTTTGGTCTTTACAACATGGCTGGCAACGTAAACGAGTGGGTATATGACGTTTACCGTCCACTTTCTTTCGAAACGGTTGATGATCTAAACCCAATCAGAAGAAACGGTTTCCTTGACGAAGAAAAAGGATACGACAAAGCTGGCTTCCAGTCTCTTATTGACGACCATGTAAGAGTTTACAAAGGTGGTAGCTGGAAAGACGTTGCATACTGGATGTCTCCTGGTACAAGAAGATACCTGGCAGAAGATTCTTCAACTGCAACTATTGGTTTCCGTTGCGCCATGATTCAGGCAGGTACCAATTACTAATACAAACTGTTAATTACATAATATGAAAGCCCTCAGCAATGAGGGCTTTTTTTATGAGTATGATGTAAGAATGGGCTATTGTGAAGGGATGAGATATAGATTAATTGGAAGAATTGGCAATAGCTTAGTAAACAGGTATTGCACCCTATGTATCTTATAAAATACACAAAAATTGGTAATTTGAACTAAAGAGTTGTTGGCAACCTTAAGGCCCAAAGCAGTTATCAGTTAGATTTTCCCAATTGTACAATTTAGGCTAATCTATTCTTTCTAACTTCTACGGCTACTTTAATTTCAAGATACACAAGTCCACAAACTAATAGTATTTCTACCAAAAAGTACAAAATACCCATATTTGTAAGGATTGGATAATAAACCATTATAAGCCAAATTGTCAAAATACAGTAAAGTAAATTGGCACTACTAATTATTATTATGAACGGAGCAAAGTTGTCTTTTAACATGAAGAAACATGACGTTGAATAGACCCAAAAAACAACCGCTATTACTGAAAGATAAGTCAATATTGATAAGGGCATGCCGAAGTATTCATTAAAATTTCTCAATACAACAAACAGGAAAAACGCAGTAAGCATCGCTCCCAAGCTGTCTACTAAGAAAAGTGTTTTAGGCTTTTCTGTTAAATAATCAACAATATCCATTACCTTTCTAATCACTTATAGTTATCTTTTAAAATTTCTTTTTGAACATTTCATTCCGAGTTTGGCAATAAGCAGACAAACTCATTGCTTTATACCTATCCTTGAGACAACCCCTTGTTAACGAGATCATTTGTTCAAACAAGCCGTTTATGTTGACTACTTTCATTTATAGCCTTTTCTAATCGTGATTGTCTTGTTTTTTCTTGTTTGGCACTCATTATCCAGTGTAAAATTACCTTTCTGTATGAAGGTGCTTGTTTCATAAAAAAGTCCCAGGCAATTTTGTCCTTTCTGAACTGTTTTTCATACTTTTCTTCAAGTACAACGTTCTCATTTTCATGAGAATAAATTTTCGATTTGTCTTCTGTCCTTAAGCTATAGGCTTTCAGTCCAGCAGGTTTCATAAGCCCTGCTTCAGTAAGCTCTTCAACTTTTTTTATATTGATTGCACTCCAAATACTTGATTTTTTTCGCGGGGTAAATCGAATGCTGTAGCTTTCATGATCAATAGATTTCGTTTTTCCATCAATCCAGCCAAAACATAGTGCCTGGTCAACAGACTGCGACCAGGTCATTGTAGGTTTTCCGCTACTTACTTTATAAAAGCCGACAATCAATTCGGTTTCCTTGTCGTGGTTCGTTTCTAACCATTTCCTAAATTCATCTTGGGTTTCAAAAAAAGTGGCTTCCATTATTTTCTTTGTTACGGTAGATGCTTTTGTCTGCTTGAACCTGAGCCTTAGTTAATAGAAAAGTGATTATTTCAGTCTTTGAATGTAAGTCCTGAACTGTTAAGCTCTCGTTTTAAAATTGGGATAGAAGCCTTTCCAAGCCCGTGTAATTTTAACAGATCTTTTTCTGAATATTCTGCTAGTTGCTTTAGAGTACTGATTTTTGCGTTCGCTAATGCACGCCTTGCCGGCGCGGAGAGTAATGCAAGGAAACTATTTTCTGGTTTTCTTGCTCCTTCACAAACCGGGCAAGTTGGGCATTCACTAGATTTATAGTATTGATGACCGTTTTGGCATGTTCTTAGCGTTTTTTCTGCAGGAGATTTCATTATTCCACTTGGTTCAGTTTCTTAAAATCTTCTCCATTTTTTTGCCTTTTGCCAGCTCATCCACCAACTTGTCTAAATATCTTACCTGCTTTGTTAGTGGATTTTCAATTTCTTCAATCCGATAACCACAGATTAATCCAGTAATAAGCTGTGCATTAGGATTTAATATTGCTTTCTTAAAAAACATCTCAAAAGTCACTTTCTCATCGATCAGTTTTTGCAGTTGTTTGTCATCAAAGCCGGTCAGCCATTGTATTACCTGGTGTAGTTCTTCCTTTGTTCGGCCCTTGCGTTCAACTTTTGTGATATAATGCGGGTAAACCGATGCAAAAGTCATTTTTGCCATTCGCTCATCATGTTCATGACTTGTTTTCATACAATTACCTAAAAATTATTTTAGCCGTTCTAATTTACCTTTTCGTTTGATTAAGTTTTTGTAGTCCCACTGAATTTCTCTTGATTTTATAAGCCAGTTTATTAGGTCTTTGGTATTAATTTCGGAAACATTATTGTAAAAAATTGAGGCATCTTTAAACTTCTTACCTCTGATACTTAAATTATCGTCTTCAAAGTCTGCTCCACTCCAAAACATAAGTCTGATACCTGATTTCTGTTTACTGTATCCAACAATTGGATTGCCATCCAAAAACCAAACAGGGTGTGCGTGCCAAATTTTACTTTCTGCTTCGGTTAGCTCGCTGTCAATTGTTGTTGCAAGAAGTTCACAGATTTCTTTGTCGTCCGAGGCCTGATTGTCATTGTATGTATTTATTTCTTTGTTCATACCTGTTGTTATTACTTTACCCTGAATTCTTTGAATTTGTCCAAATCCAAATGCATTATACTCCAACTATGTCCATCCAAATCTTCAATACTTCTGACCTGCATATACCCCTCATCGATCTTAGCTATTGGCTCTGCTCCTCCTGCATTTAAACCACGTTCAATGATTTCATTTACTTTTTCAAGGCTTTCAACAGGAAGTGTAAATGTTAATGCAATGTTCGCTTTAGCATATACTATTGGCTTGCTTTTCCCTCGATGAAAAAATTCTTTTGATTGCAACATCACCAAAATATGTTCGCTCCAAACCACACATTTTTGATTGCTATCTGTAAATAACGGATAGTTTGTAAACCCTATTTGGTTGTAAAAAATGGCTGATTTTTCTAAATCTTCAACTGGCAGGTTAATAAACAGTTGTTTCATTTTCTAATTGAAAATTAGTCGTTTAAAGAATTAATTCCTTGTTCTTTAAGCCTTTTCAATGCATCTTTCATTGCATTAACTTGCTCGATTGGGTGTCCCTGCCAAATGGTTATTTCCCCTACAACTTTAAATGGGTGTGTTGAACGATAGGACATTGTTGGATTTCCGGGAAATTTTTTATCTGTCAAGTCAGGATCGTTTTCTATTTCACCTGTAGGTTCAACTAAATAGATTCGTTCACGCCCATCACCAAATGCGAGTTCGGCACCCCAGATAGCAGCATCCAAGGTCGAACTCAAGAAAATGTATTTTGCATTTTTTCTATGTCCTAAATTCGAGTTGTTACCAACTTGAATAAAGTCGCCAATTTTTAGATCTGCCTTTGTTCCATGAAAATAGGTCTGTGCGAAAGGAGTGTGAATGGTTTTGCTGTTGGCAGTATTTTGTTCCATAGTTTAAATTGTAATCTTGAGTTAATTGTACTTATGGATTTTCAACTTGTCAAGTTTGGTAACCGGTATTATTTTGAATATTTCAAAACCACTCCACCCGTCAAAAGCTGTTGTGTTGAAATAAGAGATAAATTTTTAGGAGCAACACCCTGCCTGAACAGTGGTCGACCGCTACCTAATATTACCGGTGCAATACCAATACGGTATTCGTCAAAAAGATTGTCATTTATAAATGTCTCAGAAAGATTTGCACTGCCAAAAACATAAATACCTTTACCATCTTGTTCTTTGAGTTTCATTATTTCGGAAGAGGCATTTTCACTAATAAGTGTTGTATTGAACCAGTCAGCAGACTGCAATGTCTTGGAAAAAACAAGTTTGGGTATATTATTCATCAGTTCTGCTATTTCTCCTTCTGCTTTAGTCCAATATGCCGTCATACCTTCATATGTTACACGTCCAAACACGAGGTAGTCGGCAGAATTTAATTGTTCAATACTTATTTTTTCAAGTTCTGGCCCCCAAACAACCTCATGAAAAGGCAAATCTCAATGTTGGTTTCCTTCAAAGTAACCATCAAGGGTTATTATGTTCCACAGTATAAGTTTTCTCATTTCCTTTTCTTATGACACCCGGCTTATTAAGTTTTATATAAAAATTCTACCTCTGCTGCTCTCCTTTGTCATTCAAGTTCAGATTAAACCAATCAATCTTTCTGGAGAAATACATCACCAGGCCTAGTATAATAAAGACTCCGATGCTACCAATTAGCAAGGCATAATCCTGTAATTGGATAATTACAAAAATGAATGTATACAATACTGTCAAAATACCTAATATCAAATAAGCCAATTTTGCTGAACGCAAAATGGCTTTTACATAGCCCCCAACAAGTAAAAGTGTAGCTACCGCCGATAGTATAAATGCCAGATTGAAATTGAGATGTTCAGAAATAGAAAGCAGTAAGGTATAAAACACTATAAGAGCAACTCCAACCAAGATATACTGAATAGGATGAATAAAGATCTTATTAAGTACCTCGATAAAGAAAAATACCAGAAAAGTAAAACCAATAAATAGTATAGCGTAGCGTATGGATCGGTATGACTTCTGGTAGTTATCTACTGGAAGCAACAAGTCAATACCAAATGAAGAAGAACCAATCGAGTGTCTGTTTCCGGTCCAGATTTGCGGAAAGTTTCTGTTTAGGTGCAATACATTCCAATTAGCTTTAAAACCAGCCTCGGACACTTCTCTATTATCCGGCAAAAAGGCACCATTGAAGCTGGGGTTAGGCCATTCAGAGGTTAAATTTATATCACTAATCTTGCCTACAGGCGTAAAATACAATAGTTGACTGCCTTTTATATCCAGACTCAAATCAAAATTATAACTTACACTATCCCCAGGCTGTATCTTTACTAAGGCATTAATTCCACTTTCTACTACATCACCTGAGGTAACACCAGGGTTAAAAGAGACCTTACTGCCATTCCACGACAAATCTACTTGTTGTTCAATGCCTCTCAAATCATTAATACCAACTACAAACTCAGCTTTATCAAATAGTATATGAGCAGGATTGATATCCAAAGCAGCAAGATCTATTTTGCTAAAAGAACCGGCTATGTCAAGTTTGGAATTATACACCACTATTTCATAAATGCCTCTGTATCGTTTTTCAGGATTAATTTTTCCGTTTATTCTAAGATCACTTGGCAATACATGTAAATATTCCTTTAACTGCACAACTTTTTCGGTTGAGTCTTTAGCAGAAAACTCCTTTACGTATCGGTAATATGGTATTGAAATAAAAGGCCCGGAAATAGTTTGCTCTTCTGCCCATTTGGAACTAACCTCTCGAATAGCTTCATCCTGAGTTGACTCACGCTCATAGATCAAATTTTTGATCATAGAAGCAGGAATGAGTAGCAACAAAGTGATCAGCACTATGGTACCTACTTTAAAATAGATATTGTTCTTAAGGTTTTTCATGGGTATACCTGCTTGTCTAAATAAAATTGGATAAAATCCTGTTCAATTCAGGATTTAAGCCACCAATATAGCAATATCAGCAGACAAAGTAGAATTGTCGATCTGTGAAAAAAGGCTGAAAATAAAAATAGTTAGAAGAAGAAACTTGAATAAACTGCCAATTACTTGCCTTCTTTCTTTTTCAACTCCAGTTCCGAAGCTTCCCAATAAGGAAACAAATCAATTGAAGGCCACCAGTCAACCGTATCCAATGCCTGAAGCATCATTTCTTTGATGTCGTAGGCAAATTTAGAACCTCGCCAAGTACTGGTATTGGTTACAAAAGCAAAGCTAATTCCATCTGCCCGGTGCATCATAAAGGCCGATGTGCCACTTAAAGTACCGGTTCGCCACCAGTTGCCCAATGTATCACAATGCACCCAACCAAAACCAAACTTGTCAGGATTGGGTAAAAATGTCATAGTATCGATACTGCTGCAAGTCAGTACATCCTCCACAGCCGAGCGACCATCTACTGCTGCCAAAAGTCTCATAAGGTCAGAGGCCGAAGCAGACCATCCACCAGCAGCACCTAAGGTTTCAAAGTCAGTGCCCTCATAGGTTTTGGGTGCATATGTAGTGCTATTGTATATAGACAAACGAGTTTTTGAACCAGGTGCATCATAATGTTTTACTTCGCGAACTTTCTTTTGTGCAAATTTATTGCTGGTAATATGCATGCTATATATTCCCAATGGTTCAAGTACAGCAGTACTTACATATTGTTCATAAGGCATACCGCTTAGCTGTTCTATAACTTTTCCAAGTATACAATACCCCAAATTGCTATAGCTAATTGCAGTGCCGGGTGCAAAATGTAAGCCTTTTTTTAATGCAAAACGAATAATGGTTTCCTCACTGATCGGGAGTTTTGCATTCATATACCTGGCTATATAATGCGGCATAAACATCTGATCGCCGTATTTGCTATGCCAGCCACCCTCATGTATTAACAAATGTCTAACCGTAATATCTTTATACCGCTTATCGGTAAAGTCTTTATAAGCGGGAATATCCAAAATTGCACCCGTACCAAAAACCTTATCGTCGACATTAAGCTTTCCTTCTTCAACCAATTTCATAATAGCAATGGCTGTAACCAGTTTTGAAACACTGGCAACCCGAAAAGTATTGGCTGGACCGGCTTTTACATTCTTTTCTTTATCAGCATATCCAAAACCTTTGGCATACACTAATTGATCATGACGCACAACGGCAACTGTAGCACCGGCTAGTCCCCACTTTCGAAGAAATCCATTAATAATTGCCTCTGCTTTGTCAAAAGACTTGTAATCGGATAAGGCATTGGTAAAAGCAACAGGATTAATAAATTCAGGATGCGATGAAGCCGCAGTGTCAATATTCCTTATTTGTGCACTTGCCTGCCAAACCAAAAAAAATCCAATACTCAATAACAAAAAACTATTTTTCATACAATCATATTCAAACCATCAATTCCACTGCCTGTTTCAGAAGTACTAAATTAAAAATCTAACAGTCTGCCAACGTAATGGTTTCCGTTCAAATTTAACTTTCTTTTTACTCAAATCGTTATTCTAAAAAAGATAAAACCTATGAAAATAGTCTTGGTTCCTGTTGATTTTACCAGATTCTCTGAGAATGCAGTGAGGTTTGCGGGATATTTTGCAGAAAAAAAGGGTATGGCTGTAAAGCTGATGCATATAATAGAAGATCATAAAAATAATCTTCTACCCTTTATCGGTTCCAGCGATAAAAAAGATTATATGCCTGAGTTGAAAGAAACAGCTGAAAAGCAGTTAAGCAAATATGCTGAAAAGTTGTTGCCGGCTGGTATCGATAAATCGCACGAAGTAGTTACTACTTCCAAATCCATAACCGATGAAATACTTGCCCATGATTGCGAGCTAATAGTGATGGGCAGGCGACGTCCTGAAAACCAGGAATCATTCTGGGTTGGCACTCATGCTGAAAAAGTTGTGCGGTTAGCTAACTCACCGGTAGTTACAGTTAGTGAACTTCCGGAAGATTTTGCCATCAAAGACATAGCCTTTGCATCCGATTTTAAGGAATCGAAAACAAAACCGGTTATACAGCGTGTATTTGACCTGGCTCAGATATTTGATGCTGAACTCAATCTGGTTTATGTACAACTCAATAGAGACTATATAAATACAGAAAGTTCGGAGAATAAAATCAATACATTTCTGGAAGACCTAAATCTGCAAAGTCAGAATCTAAACATTTATGTGTCTGATTTGCCGGAAGAAGGTATAACCCGATATATGGAAGAAAACCAAACAGACTTGCTTTGTATGTTTACACATGGCAGAACAGGTTTAGCTCATTTCTTCAGACAAAGTGTGGCTGAAAATATAAGTGCGTATAGTACTATACCGGTTTTGACCTATAATATAAGCAAAGACAAAATAGATCGAACCACCAAGCCAATTGCCAGGAGAATGATAAAGAAGAAAATAAGAGAAGAGAAGAAAAATTGATGGTCTAAATAAACAACAAATCCGGGCAATGTGTCCGGATTTGTTGTTTTTAAGTGGCTGTATTTTATATAATCTGATTTTTAAAGGAATCCCAAACCAAAAGTTCAGGATTGGTATTTTACTCAACCGTTACAGACTTAGCCAAATTTCTTGGCTGGTCAACATTGCAGCCTCTCAGTACAGCTATATGGTAAGCCAGCAACTGAAGTGGTACTACCGATATTAATGGTTGAAGAGATTCGTGTGTCGAAGGTATTTCAATTACAAACTCTGCCAGTTTTTTGGCCTCAGTGTCACCTTCATTAACTACTGCTATTACCCTTCCTTTACGAGCTCGTACTTCTTCAATGTTTGAAACAATTTTTTCGTACGAATGATCTTTGGTAGCAACAAATACTACCGGCATCTCTTCATCAATTAAAGCAATAGGACCATGTTTCATTTCGGCTGCCGGATACCCTTCTGCATGTATATAGGATATTTCTTTCAGTTTCAAGGCACCTTCCAAAGCAACCGGGAAATTATAACCACGCCCCAGGTATAGAAAGTTTTGCGAGAATTTAAATAGTTGAGCTATATGCTTTATTTGATCATTTGCTTCCAGAGCTTTATCAATCTTTTTAGGAATCATTTCCAAATCAAGCAGTAATTTTCTGTACTTACTTTCATTGATATGCCCGTTAGTGTAACCTACCATAATTGCCATCATAGCCAAAACAGTAACCTGACCGGTAAATGCTTTGGTACTGGCAACCCCAATCTCAGGACCAGTATGCAAATAAGCACCTTCATGTGTTGCCCGAGCAATAGAAGAACCAACTACATTACATACTCCAAAAATAATTGCTCCTTTGGATTTGGCCAGTTCAATAGCCGCTAACGTATCGGCTGTCTCTCCGGACTGAGATACTGCTATAACAACATCTCCTTCGTGTATTACAGGATTCCGGTATCTAAATTCAGAGGCATATTCTACTTCAACCGGTATTCTTGCCAAGTCTTCAAACAGGTACTCCGCTACCAACCCTGCATGCCAGGATGTGCCGCAACCTATTATAATTATTCTTTTGGCATTTACCAAACGGTTATAGTACTCATTTATTCCACCCAGTTTCAGCCTATTGTCAGCCGAACTTACCCTTCCTCTTAAGCAATCATTTACAGACTGCCCCTGAAGCATGATTTCCTTAAGCATAAAATGCTCAAAGCCACCTTTTTCTATCGCCTCAAGTTCTAAATCCAATTTTTGAATATAAGGAGTTGTTACTTTGTCGTCGATATTTTTGATAGAAAAACCATTGTCATCGATAATGGCAATTTCAAGGTCATTGAGGTATACCACCTTATCGGTATATTCAATAATAGGCGTAGCATCAGAAGCCAGAAAATATTCATTTTTACCCAAACCAAGTACCAAAGGACTTCCTTTTCTGGCAGCAATCAACTGACGTGGGTGCTCCTTTGAAAGTATAACAATAGCATAGGCTCCTATTACTTTTGACAAAGCAAGTCTTATGGCTTCAACCAGTGTGCACTTTTCATGATTCTGAATATCTTCTATAAAATGTATAAACACTTCAGAATCCGTATCACTTAGAAATGTATGTCCTCTATTGATAAGATCTTCCTTTAGGGAGGCATAATTTTCAATAATTCCATTATGAATTATAGCCAGTCCCTTTTCATTGCTAAAATGTGGGTGGGCATTTCTGTCACTCGGTTCGCCGTGGGTTGCCCAACGCGTATGGCCTATACCAATGGTAGATTTAAGTTCTTCACCAGCAATAGCTGCTTCTAGTTTTGAAACTTTACCCTTTTTCTTATAAATCTTAAGCTCATCATCCAACAAGGCAATTCCGGCACTATCGTATCCGCGATACTCAAGTCTTTTTAATCCTTTTATGATCAAAGGAGCCGCTTCACGTTGGCCAAGATAGGCAACTATTCCACACATATTTTGAGAGGTATTATATTATGATACAAAGCAAACGAAATTTCTCTCAAAATAATATTTTTAAGAGTCGTACTTAATAAAAAAAGGGGCTTAAAGCCCCTTTATATTTTAGTTGGCTAACCCCGTATAGAGGTTATAATGTGCATCCAGATAATCTTCCTGGCCTTCAAATGAATTAACTTTGGTTGTTTTCTCAATATTGATCATTAACGCTTTCATACTTTCGTTGTATTCTGTGTCTCCACTAATAACTGCATCGGCATATTCAGCACCAATTTTAACAAAGCCTTCATAATCGGCAGATTCTAATTGCTTAAGCATGGAATCTTCAATATCCAGCATTTTAACTTTATCCAACAGATCAACCCCGAACTTATGACTAAAATGATTGTTGTAAACCGTAAATACTGATTTAGTATCTTTAAAAATAGGGTCTTTCTTGTATCGGGTTTTAAGGTACAGAGGCACAAGTCCTGTCATCCAGTCATTGCAATGAACAATATCAGGAGACCAGCCTAATTTTTTTACTGTTTCTAACACACCTTTGCAAAAGAATATTGCACGTTCGTCATTATCTGAATAGAACTTGTTGTCTTTATCAGTGAACACAGATTTGCGTTGGAAGTAGTCTTCATTATCAATAAAATATACCTGAAGTTTTGCATTAGGTATAGAAGCAACCTTAATTATAAGCGGTTTTTCTTCGTCACCTACAGAAATATTGATACCTGACAACCTCACTACTTCATGTAACCTGTTTTTTCGCTCATTGATCAATCCGAATCTTGGAACCAGTATCCGGATCTCCATACCTCTTTCCTGCATTGCCTCTGGAAGCTTTCTTACCAAATTGGCAACTTCGGAAGTTTGAAGAAAAGGGTTGATTTCACTGGCTACATAAAGGATTTTGAGTTTTGACATATCAGTGTTTTTACGTTGTATTTAGACAAAAACATAGCTTGAGCTGCACAAAATTAAAAATTTTTTGCGGTTTTTTCAAGGAAAATAACTTTGATACAGTTATTTTACCCGCCAGACTTAGTTTTCGGCTTATTACAAATGAAAGTAATATCTACCATCTCAGAACTTGAAAATGTACTAGTAAAGTATAAATCTGAGAACAAAAAAATTGGATTAGTGCCTACAATGGGTGCATTACATCAGGGACATGTATCTCTGTTTAAGTACGCCAAAAGAGAGAATGATATTGTAGTGGGTAGTATTTTTGTAAATCGTATTCAGTTTAACAACCCGGATGATTTTGCCAAATATCCCAAAAATCCGGAGCAAGATATAGCCATGCTAACAAACATGTGCGATGTACTTTTTATGCCGGAAGAAAATGAAATCTATTCCGGCATGAAAAAAATAGAGGTCAATCTGGGTATTCTAAGTGAGATAATGGAAGCTAAGTTCAGACCGGGGCATTTTAATGGTGTTGCACAGATTGTTTACAGATTATTTGAACTTACGAAGCCGGATGTAGCCTATTTTGGACAAAAGGACTTGCAGCAATGCAAAGTTATAGAGGCTATGGTCAACCAATACAACCTGCCGGTTGAGCTAAAAATTTGCCCTATTATCCGCGAAGATGACGGCTTGGCTATGTCCAGTCGAAATGTACGCCTTAACTCCGATGCCCGCTCTATTGCTCCCAAATTATTTATAGCCTTAAACCACGCCGGCGATTTGATGCAGTTTGGCGATAGTGTGCAACAGGCAAAGCAAAAGACCGAAACCCTGCTTTCAAAATTTGCTTCTATCAAGTTAGAATATTTTGAAATTGTAGATGCGGGAACTTTAGAACCAGTTTCTGACGTTAAGCCACAAGATAAGATAGCTCTGTGCATTGCCGCTTACTTGGATGGAGTGAGACTTATCGATAATATTATTATTATTTCTTAGTTTTGCACTCTATTGGGAAGAAAGAAGTCGTAATGCAAATTCAGATATTAAAATCAAAAATACACAGAGTTAAGGTAACTCAGGCCGAACTACATTATGTAGGAAGTATTACCATAGATGAAAATCTGATGGATGCTGCCAATATTTTGGAACATGAAAAAGTTCAGATTGTCAACATCAACAACGGCGAACGTCTTGAAACCTATGTCATAAAAGGTGAACGCGGCTCAGGCACTATTTGCCTAAACGGCCCTGCTGCCAGAAAAGCACAGGTTGGCGATATAATAATTGTTATTTCCTATGCCTCAATGGATTTTGAAAAAGCCAAAACGTGGAAACCGGTCGTAGTCTTTCCAGACCCAAACAATAAATTGTCCTAAATCTATCACATGCCAGCCTGGATAAAAACAGCTATTAAATATACTATATCGTTTCTTCTGGGTGGCATTCTGCTTTGGTATGTATATAAAGATACCAATTTTGATACGCTTATACATAACCTGAAAGATGCCAATCTTTCATGGTTAACCGTTTCATATATTTTGGCTATGATAAGTCATATTGTCAGAGCCTATCGCTGGAACCTGCTCATGGAACCAGTCAACTTGCATCCAGGCCTAAGAAACTCATTTGTAGCCACTATGGTTGGTTATCTGGCCAATACCATTTTGCCAAGAATGGGCGAAGTAAGCCGTTGTGCAGTCCTCAAAAAAACCGACAATATCCCTGTAAATACATCTTTTGGTACTGTAATAACTGAAAGAATTATAGACCTAATCGTCCTTCTTTTGCTTCTGGCAATTGTACTTCTTATCGAAATAGACAGATTAAGTGCATTCGTTTTGGATATGTTGGGCTCCAAATTTCAAGGTGCAGATACTGGCAAATCCATCCTGATTGCATTCGTATCAGTTATTGCATTGGTAGTATTTATGGTTATTTTATTCAACTATTTGAATAAACGATTAGGGAAAACTAAATTTTACCTAAGTGTAAAAAACTTTCTCAAAGGATTAACCGAAGGTCTTTTAAGCATCAGAAAACTAAAAAAGAAAAAACAATTTATCCTTTCTACCATTGTAATCTGGCTGTGCTATTATTATATGTCATATGTCATGTTTTTCTCTTTGCCGGAAACAAGCAGTTTAGGTTTTAAAGCCGGATTAGCCATACTGGTATTAGGAGGATTGGGCATGGCTGCTCCATCACCGGGAGGCATTGGCTCCTATCATTGGATAATTATGCAAGGCTTGGTACTTTATGGACTAACCGAAGAACAAGGATTGCTATTTGCAACGCTGGTTCATTCCAGCCAAATGATTATGCTAATTTCTATAGGATTAATTTGTGTATTTGCTACTTTTTTAATTTCCAGGAAAACCAAAACCACTTCCATTCATGAAAACGGCAAATAAAATAGTATCCTTGCCAGAGCTATTAACACAAGTTGACAGCTGGAAAAAAGAAGGTAAAATTGTATTTACCAATGGATGTTTTGACATACTGCATTTGGGGCATGTAGACTATCTGGAAAAAGCTGCCGAAAAAGGAGACAAACTTATAGTTGGCCTCAACACAGACCAATCTGTAAAAAAACTAAAAGGTCCTCAAAGACCGGTAAATAATGAATTAAGTCGAGCCAGAATAATAGCAGCATTGCAGTTTGTAGATGCAGTTGTTCTTTTTGGCGAAGACACACCACTTAATCTGATCATGTCAATTATTCCTGATGTACTCGTAAAAGGTGACGATTATGACATAAAGAATATTGTTGGAGCAGATTTTGTTATAGAAAACGGAGGGCAGGTAGAAACCGTAGCATTGGTAAATGGCCATAGCACAACTAACCTAATCTCAAAAATTCAACAAAACCAATAAACATTTACAACTATGATGGGTGCGTATATAATAGGTATCATTTTTATGCTGATCAGTGTTGCGGTAAGTAGCAGACTGAAAAGTAAATTTGCCAAATATTCTCAAACTCCGATCAAATCGGGACTTAGTGGCGCTGAGATAGCCAAAAAAATGCTAAACGACAATGGCATTTACGATGTTTCTGTTATCTCCGTTGATGGTCATCTTACCGACCATTATAACCCTCTAAATAAAACCGTAAACCTAAGTGGCGATGTGTATCATGGCAGAAATGCAGCAGCAGCAGCAGTGGCTGCTCATGAATGCGGACACGCTGTACAACATGCAGATTCGTATGCCTGGCTAAAAATGCGTTCTGCATTGGTGCCAATAGTAAACGTAGCATCCAATTTTATGCAATGGATTATATTGATTGGCATTTTAGTGCTTTCGTCCACGCAAAACCCTACTGTATTAGCTATTGGAGTAGTATTGTTTGGCCTTACAACCTTATTTGCTTTTATAACCCTGCCTGTAGAATTTGACGCCAGCGCCAGAGCCCTCAAATGGATGGAAAGCAAAAACGTTGTCAGCAGCCAAGAGCATGCTCAATCTAAAGACTCCTTAAAATGGGCTGCTATGACTTATGTAGTTGCTGCGCTGGGTTCATTAGCCACTTTACTATATTATGCTTCAATGCTATTAGGCAGAAGAGACTAAAACTAATATTCTTTCAAACCCAATTTTCAAAAGGCCGTAATTAACATTATGGCCTTTTTTTATATTATATCATTGCCAAAGGCCAATTCCTTTTAAGCATTACATTTACAAAACTTAATTTTTTATGGAATTCCAATTTACAGAAGAGCAACTAGCCGTACAGCAGGCAGCCAGAGATTTTGCAATCACAGAGTTACTTCCTGGTGTAATTGAACGCGACGAAAAACAACAATTCCCCAAAGACCAAATCAAGAAACTGGGCGAATTAGGTTTTTTGGGCATCATGACTGACCCAAAATACGGAGGTAGCGGCATGGATACCATTTCATATGTATTAGCTATGGAAGAAATCTCCAAAATTGACGCTTCTGCATCAGTATGCATGTCTGTAAACAATTCGCTGGTTTGCTATGGCCTTGAAAAGTACGGAACTGAAGAACAAAAAAATAAATACCTAACCAAATTAGCCAGTGGCGAAGTACTGGGAGCCTTTTGTCTTTCTGAACCGGAAGCAGGCTCCGACGCTACCTCTCAAAATACAACAGCAGAAGACAAAGGTGATCACTACCTGCTAAATGGGACCAAAAACTGGATCACCAATGGCAGCTCTGCTTCTATCTATCTGGTAATAGCTCAAACTGACCGCAGCAAAGCTCACAAAGGAATTAATGTACTTATTGTAGAAAGAGGCATGGAAGGTTTTACCATAGGACCAAAAGAAAACAAACTGGGTATTCGTGGCTCTGATACACATTCACTAATGTTTAGCAACGTAAAAGTTCCCAAAGAAAACAGAATAGGCGAAGATGGTTTTGGGTTTAGGTTTGCTATGAGCACACTAAACGGAGGCAGAATCGGAATTGCTGCACAAGCCCTGGGAATTGCTTCCGGAGCATATGAACTAGCCTTAAAATATTCCAAAGAAAGAAAAACTTTTGGGGTACCAATAGCAGAACATCAGGCTATTCAGTTTAAATTGGCGGATATGGCTACGCAAATTGATGCCGCAAGACTACTATGTCTAAAAGCAGCATACCACAAAGACTGTGGTGAAGATTATAGTCAGTCAGGAGCCATGGCTAAACTATTTGCTTCTAAAGTAGCTATGGACGTTACCATAGAAGCCGTTCAGATACATGGAGGATATGGATTTGTGAAAGAATACCATGTCGAAAGATTAATGAGAGATGCAAAAATTACTCAGATATACGAAGGCACATCAGAAATTCAAAAAATAGTGATATCCCGAAGTTTGTTGAAAAATTAACATTCTTGTATAATACACCTAATTGCTTTTTGTAAAAAACTTTTATTATTCATATTTAATACCAAAAATATTGACATTTTTGCTATTTTGTATTAGTTTTGTACAACTATCACCAAAGGATGATATTTTCATTTTTTCAATATATAGTTTCAACGTAAACATCGGTTCTTCATGGAAGATTACAATAAAATAATAGAATCACTAGGTGTACGCTATCTCAGATCAAAGAATATCAGAATTATTCAACCTTTGACTGTAGAGAACTATTATGATGTTGGAAACAGTATTATTCTCCTTAATAAAGGTGAAGTATCTTTTGGTGAAGAAAGACATAAGGTAAGCGAAGGCGATATGCTATTCATACCAGGTGGCAAGATGGCTTCCATTACTTATGGCAAGTACAACCCGGTAAAACTTACCAATGAAGACCTTATAAACAACAGAGATAAATTCTTTGGAATAAACTCAGATCCTAACAGCTTTCAGGATTTTGACAACTATAGCTATGTGAGTTTTGAAGCTAAAGTTTTTGACTCTGTAAACTTTTTTGCATCGCTGGACATTTCAGCATTTGTAATTTCAAATAATCCAAAGTTAGCATCCATTATTCAGGAGACGGTAATTGAAGACTTATCTGAAACTCCGGGTAAGGATCGCGTAATCAAGATTAATACAGAAAGAATTGCTGTAGAGATTTTAAGATATGTATTAGAGAAAAGGTTATTTGTTGAGCAACTTGCCACAAACAGCACATATTTCAAAGATCCAAGACTATTAGATATCTTTGCTTTCATTAAGAAAAACCTGGGTGGTGATCTTTCAAATAAAGTACTTGCAAATGTAGCCAATGTATCAGAAGATTATGTAGGGCAATATTTCAAAATGCTAACCGGCATCAACCCTCAGGACTACATTGAATACCAACGTATGGAATTGGCGGTAAACCTGCTTAGGACATCTAAAAAGTCTATCAGAGAAATTGGACGCGATGTCGGGTACAAAGACACAGCCTACTTCTGCCGTCGTTTTAAAATGATGTTTGGTATACCTGCCGGCAAAATGCGAAGAAGAGAATCATTGATGAATTTATAATAAACACAACCCTTTACACAACTAAAAGCCGGAATTTTATTCCGGCTTTTTTTATAACGCTACAATCTTATACAATTCGTTTTTCGCTAATACTTTCTTTTGCCTAACATCATGATTTAAAAAGGTTATAATATGGGTAATACCCGTGTTTTTCAACTTTTCTAAATCCGTTTTTAAATAATTTTCATTAACCGAATCGACCAATTCAGCAGGTGTATATCGATTCGGTTCCAGGCCATATACATACTTTAGCCTGTTTTGCCAGAGCAAAATACCAATATCTGTTCTGGGAATTGCCTTATAACTCACGTAAGATGCACGCCTTCCATAATAACTCAGTGCTGTAAAACTCAGGGGATGCACAAATACAGTACCATTAGCCGAGACTTTTGATGCCTGAATACAAATATCAATCTCAGGATTTAAAGTTTTGTAATCGGGGCCAAGATGATAGTTCTGCCGTTGAATATTGCCCTTATAAAAACCAATAAATAATATAAAACAAACGGCAACAAGCAGTAGACATAATCTATAATATTTCTTTTGTTCAATCAGGTATTCTTTCAACCACCCTACCAATGCAACAAATGCAAACAATTTTAGCCAAATAGTAGATCGGAACCACCAGGATTTTACCAATATAGCTGGCCCAAAATACAAATCCAGGCAATACAAGAAACACCCTAAGCCCATTAACGACAAAAAACTAAATGCGACAAAATTTCGCCTATAGAAATAAGGTAATGCAATTAGATACAATGCCCCAAAAACCAGCATTCCCTTTTTTGAAAAATAATGAGGTATAAAATGATGAGGGAAACGCATCATAAACACTGCGTCAAAGTATTGTGAAGTGCTTAATCTACCCAAACCGGTTTTTTGCTGATTTATCAAAACCAGAACATATATAGAAGCCGGCAAAAGAAATAAGATCCAAAGAAGAATATTTTTAAATACTGTGTTTGTATACCACCCCTGTATTATTCCTACACCACCGCAAAGCAATAACAACTGAAAGCCTTCAAGGGGCTGAAATAACAAGGCAACAACACATAGACTATAACTAATTGAGTATTTATGAATCAGAAGATAATAAATAGCCCAAACTCCAAATGCCACACTAAAGGTTGTCCCCTGTAAGCTATTATGATACAACTCATTTGCCCCTACATTAAACCCATAAAAGAACACAAAGGCAAATGCCACTGCAACACATGACGAAAAAAACTCACTTAAAAAATACTGCGATATTCTTAGCAATCCTATAAGTAAAACTATGCTTAAAAAGGCATGGAGGCAAAAAAACAATACAGGGTAGTTGTAAGGGAGGATAGAAATTACAGCAGCAAATACCGATCGTTCATTAACGATCATCATATTCATGGTGCTTATGTACAGATCGTTTTTAATAAAATCCGGATTGGTACGATTCAGGCTATAACCTAAAAATTCAATACTATCGCCAAGACCTATCTCGTACCCAAAAAAAGTCAATAGTACTAAATAAAAAAAAGCAGAAACGAGAAATGCTTTGATCAAAAAACTCATTGAATAAATCCCTAATATCAGGTTTATTCCTTAATTAACTTAAGATCCTCAGGTGTTATATCCACAATCGCATAGCGTTTTGACTCGGTAATATCCATCTCATCAAGAATATCCACCAAATTTTTATACCGACTTTTGGGAGATGGTTTGATGACAATTATTAGATCATCGATAGAATTTTGTTTGTCCAACACCACTTTTCGGATACCATTTCTAGAGAAATCAGTTTCTTCAGCCTCTTTGGCATCATAGCCAGAGAAATAAAATATTTTATCATCTGCGCCAAGAATAATGGTAAAGGCTTTGGAAGCCGGAACAGGAGCAATATCATTATTTTCAGTTTTATCGGGCATATTAACCTGCATAGCCTGTGGTTTGCCAAAGGTAGTGGTTAACATAAAGAAAGTAATTAACAAGAAAGCAAGGTCTACCATAGGGGTCATATCAACCTTTGTGGAAGCTTTTTTGGCACGTCCTTTTGGGCCTTTAGCAACGGAGGTATTAATTTCAGCCATAGTATAACGCTTATTGCTCTAGCGTAGTAATTAGATTAAATTTATTAATATTTTGATTTTGGAATGTCGCTATCACTGATTCTATTACAGGATAGTTTACATCTTTATCACCTTTCACTGCAAAACGAAGTGGTCTATCGCTCGTACGTGCAAAACGAATCCAGTCTGCTAATTCATTTTTAGCTGAATCAATTGGCACACCTACATATTTAATTCCTTTTCTATCATCCTCGTCCATATTCAAAACAGATTTAAGCTGATTGAAAGGCAAGCCTATTTCTTCCAGATTTTCAAACTCCTTTTTTTCTGATTCTGAAAACGTCATTCCGTATTTTTCACTCATTGCGTCAAACATCAACCTTCTGGTAGGCTGACCATCAACACTAAAAAACACAGCTCCGTCTTTTTGCACAGCAATGGTTACCATATCCGCTTCCGGCAGTTTAACTTCCGCATTTGAAGAAGGCAAATCAACTACCGCCTGTTGCTCAGGCGTAAATTTGGTGGCCAGCATAAAAAAGGTAAGTAAAAGGAAAGCCATATCGCACATTGCTGTCATATCCAACGATATATCCTTTCTTGGTACTTTAATTTTTGGCATAATCTTCTTTTAAGTTAAGTAAATTAACCGTTATTATTCGTTAAAAACTTCAATTCGCTCACAGCCAACCATGCCATCAAACCAGCACCTAATGGCAGTGAAGATTCGTCAATATCAAAAGTAGGTGTATGTACTCCCGAAACAATCCCTTTTTCTACATTACCGGTACCTAATCGATAGAAACATGCATCTACTTCCTGAGTATAATAGGCAAAGTCTTCTGCTGCCATCCAAATATCCAGATCAATTACGTTATCAGCTCCCAAATATTCTATAGCAGCATTTTTTGCACGGCTGGCCAATGCAGGTTCGTTTTTAAGAAAAGGATAGCCATTAAGAATTGTAAATTCACATACAGCCCCCATTCCTTCGGCTATACACTCAGCCATTTTTTTTATCTTCTTATGTGCCTCTGCGCGCCACTTTTCATTCAACGTTCTGAACGTGCCTTCAATCTTCACCTCTTCAGGTATAACATTGGTTGCACCCATTCCTACAATTTTTCCAAAGGATAAAACAGATGGAGTGCGTGGATCACAATTTCTGCTTATAATTTGTTGCAGTGCAATGATTATATGTGAGGCTACCAATATTGGATCGATATTTTTGTCTGGCATAGCAGCATGCCCACCTTTTCCTTTTACGGTAACATATATCTCATCAGCACTAGCCATATACATCCCTTCACGGAAACCAACTTTACCGGCTTGAATGGAAGGCATTACATGCTGTCCGAAAATCTTATTTGGGGTAGGATTTTGCAAAACTCCCGCTTTCATCATAAGCGATGCCCCGCCAGGTATTTTTTCTTCCCCAGGTTGAAAGATAAGCTTTATGGTTCCTTCAAACTCATTTTTGAGTTCGTTTAGAATTTTGGCACATCCCAACAAACTGCTTGTATGCACATCATGACCACAGGCGTGCATTACGCCGGGATTTTTACTTTTATATGATACCTGATTGGCTTCCTGAATTGGCAAGGCATCCATATCAGCGCGCAAAGCAATAGTTTTCTTTTGCGGATTTTTACCTTTTATTAATCCAACAACTCCTGTATCAGCAAATCCTGTTTGGGTATCAATTCCGAAAGATTGAAGTTTTTCAGCGACAAAAGCAGCTGTTTTAACCTCTTCAAAAGACAGTTCAGGATTAGCATGTAAATGATGCCTGAAAGCAATTATTTCCTTACTGTAATTTTCTGCTAGTATTTTTATTTTTTCGGATAAACTCATATTCTCATACCCCAATAGGGTAAAATACATTAAGGTTTCTGATTAATCACAATATCATCAGGTACTACAACAGCTGCCGGGAAATCAGATTTTAATTGACCAAGCAAATAATTTGCTTCCAATCTGTTAATGGCATCGCCTACTTTTACCCGGAAATTGGGCGTTTTAAATTGTATATAAACCTGAACACCACTAATCAACTCAGCCTGCTTTTTAATAATGGAAGCTTCATCGCGGCTAGTACCTGAATAAATACTTACTCTATATCCTTTGGCCGTAGCAGGAGCATTCTGAGCAATAGCTGCCAGTTTTCTGTCTAATGCAACAGTTACATCTTTTGTTGTTGCAATTGGTTGATTCTTTGAATTATCTGCAGTTGCGACCGGCTCCACCGTTGCAGTATCCTTTTCTACTTTAGGTCTATAGCTTGATAGGTCTTCACTATAGCTTGATTCCTTCGAATTAGACTTCTGAGAAACACCCGAAGCACAACTGCAAAGTACTAACATTATACTTAGCATAATACACTGGGTGAAGCTTCTAAAAATATTTTTCATACTCAATTATGTTAAACAGATATGAAACAGTCTATTTTACTACAGCCATTTTTCAGGGCTATGCATTACAAAAGATTTCACAGAAATAGTAAAAATACTTCTGCGAAATCTCAATACTTATTATTTCTATTTAGTCTTCAATAATAAAACAGCGATTGCCCAGAATATCCTCTTCAACAGTTTTATACTTCACATCTCTTTTAATGCTCCCATCCGGATATTGCACACTTACTCTGTCATTACGCCCTGCAACCTTGGTGGCAATTATAGGTTTAGGTTTTACTTCTTCTGCCTCTCTGGTGGCTGTAGAAACCGGTCTGCCAGTAAGTGCAGAAGTTGCTTCCGCTTTATTTTCTTTATAAACCTGTTTTACAGGACGAAGTTGTCTTGCTTCCTGCACATCATCGGAATTTTGCACCGGTATATCAGCTCTTAGAAGGAAGGAAACTATTTCTTCGTTGATTTTACTTAAAAATCCTTTAAATAAATTAAACGCTTCAAATTTATATACCAAAAGTGGATCTTTCTGTTCATAGACTGCATTCTGAACCGATTGCTTCAAATCGTCCATTTCACGAAGATGTTCTTTCCAGGCTTGATCAATAATGGCAAGTGTAGCAAGCTTTTCTAATTGAGTTACCAACTCTCTGGATGATGGGTCGATTAACTTCTTAAGATTGCCTGAAATTGTGAGTTTCTTATTCCCATCAGTAAATGGTATCATCACATTCTCGATCACATCACCTTTCTGCAAATGCAAATCTTTAAACACTGGAGAGGTTTTATCAAAAAGCATTTTATTCTTCTTGTTATACTGCTCAACAGCCTGGTTGTAAAGCTTATTTACCAATGCATTTGTATTGCCTTTTATTAGCTCATCGGCAGTAATTGGTGAAGAGATGGATAAAGCTCCAATTACATTCAACTGAAAGTTTTCATAATTTCCTGTAGCCTGACCGTTCACTACCAGATCTTCACATGTATCAAACAACATGTTCATAATATCAAGTTGCAAACGTTCACCATTTAGAGCATTTCTTCTTCGTGTGTAAATAACCTCACGTTGGTTATTCATTACATCGTCGTATTCCAGCAGTCGTTTACGAGTAGCGAAATTATTCTCCTCTACTTTTTTCTGAGCTCTTTCAATGGATTTTGTAATCATTGAATGTTGGATTACATCGCCCTCTTCATGTCCCATTCTGTCCATTAGATTGGCAATACGATCAGAACCAAATAAACGCATCAAACTGTCTTCCAGCGAAACAAAGAACACAGAAGAACCTGGATCGCCTTGACGTCCGGAACGACCTCTTAGCTGTCTGTCTACGCGTCTGGATTCGTGTCGTTCTGTACCAATAATTGCCAACCCACCAGCAGCTTTAGACTCCGGTGTAAGTTTAATATCCGTACCACGGCCCGCCATGTTAGTGGCAATGGTTACGGTCCCTGATTTACCTGCTTCTGCAACAATCTCAGCTTCACGTTGGTGTTGCTTAGCATTTAATACATTGTGCTTTATATTTCTCAGCTTCAGCATTCGGCTTAAAACTTCCGAAATTTCAACAGAAGTTGTACCAACTAACACCGGTCTGCCTTTTGTAGTTAAGGCAACCACTTCATCGGCAACAGCATTGAACTTTTCCCGCATAGTTTTATAAACTTTGTCCTGTATATCAGAACGGGAAATCACACGGTTGGTAGGGATAACAACTACATCCAGTTTATAAATTTCCCAGAATTCACCAGCCTCTGTTTCGGCTGTACCAGTCATACCAGCTAGTTTGTGGTACATTCTGAAATAATTCTGTAAAGTTACAGTAGCGTATGTTTGTGTAGCATCTTCGACCTTTACATTCTCTTTGGCTTCCAGTGCCTGATGAAGTCCATCGGAGTACCTTCTTCCCTCCATAATACGGCCGGTCTGCTCATCTACAATCTTTACTTTGCCATCAAGAATCACATAGTCTACATCAATTTCAAAAAGCGAATAAGCTTTCAATAACTGGTTTACGCTATGAATACGCTGTGACTTGATAGAGAACTCCTGAAGTAAAATTTCTTTCTGCTGAATTTTTTCGTCGTCAGAAAGAGCCTTGTTGTTTTCTAACTTTGCAATTGAAGTACCAATATCCGGCAAAACAAACATTTGCGGATCTTCATTGGAACTGGTTATAAACTCTATACCTTTTTCGGTAAGGTCTACAGTATTATGTTTTTCATCAATGGTGAATAGCAAAGGAGCATCTGCCTCTGGCATCATCTTGCTATTTTCCTGTAAGTAAAAATTCTCCGTTTTCTGAAGGATGGTTTTGTTGCCGGTTTCGCTTAGGAATTTGATTAAAGGTTTATTTTTTGGCAAACCTCTATACGCTCTGAATAGCGATAGACCACCTTCTTTATCTCCCTCGGCAATCTTTTTCTTAGCATCGTTTAAGAAATCAAGTACTAATTTCTTTTGAGCTTCCACCAATTTTAATACCCTAGGTTTTAGGTCATAAAACTCATGTTCGTCACCTCGTGGCACAGGCCCGGAAATGATTAATGGAGTTCTGGCATCGTCAATCAAAACGGAGTCAACCTCGTCGACCATGGCAAAATGGTGTTTTCTTTGCACCAATTCGTCAACGGTTTTGGTCATATTATCTCTCAAATAATCAAAACCAAACTCATTATTGGTACCGTAGATAATATCAGCCTGGTAGGCCTTTTTCCTTTCCGGAGAATTTGGCTCATGGCGATCAATACAATCAACCCTGAGTCCGTGAAATTCAAAAATTGGCGCCATCCATTCGCTATCTCTGCTGGCAAGATAGTCGTTTACAGTAACTACATGTACGCCTCTTTCAGCAAGGGCATTTAAATAGGCAGGCAATGTAGCTACAAGGGTTTTACCTTCACCGGTTGCCATTTCAGCAATTTTACCCTGATGCAGAACAGCTCCACCAATTAGCTGTACATCATAGTGTAGCATATCCCAGGTTATTTCACTACCGGCAGCAATCCATTTGTTTGACCAAACAGCAGTTTGACCAACTATGGTCACATTGGATTTAGTAGCAGCAATTTCCTTGTCAAAATCATTGGCAGATACTTCCAGTTTACCATTTTCCTTGAGCCTTCTGGCAGTTTCTTTTACCACGGCAAAAGCCTTTGGAAGTACTGTTTCTAAAATTTCTTCCAGCCTTTTATTTCTTTCAGATTCCAGCTTGTCAATTTCAGAAAATAAATCTTCCTTTTGATTCACATCTATAGAAACATCTGCAACTTTGCTATGCAGAGTTTCGATCTGATTGTCTATTTCTTTGAGGTAGGCTTTAATTTCAGCTTTAATTTCTGTAGTCCTATTACGAAGACTATCGTCAGAAATTCCTTTAAGGGTAACATATTCGTCATTTACCTTCTTCACGATAGGCCAAAGTGCTTTCAAATCTTTTTCAGCCTTTGTCCCAAATATTTTTAAAATACTCTGTAGCATTGTGAGCTTAGAATTCTATAAAAGTTAAATATATTCAAATATAAAAAAATCAGTCAGTAATCCTTCCGTAAGAGAAAGGAAACACGTGTTAAATATTGACCTGGCCGGTAAATACTCTTTCAGCAGGACCACAAAGAAAAATCTCTTTGTACATACCTCCGCTATTTTCAAAGGTAATCATCAGATCGCCTCCTTTGGTTTTTACTTTTACCGGACTCAAATACCCCTGCAAACTAGCAGCAATAGCAGCAGCAGTAACACCGGTGCCACAGCTAAAGGTTTCATCTTCTACACCGCGTTCATAGGTTCTTACACCGATTGTATCCGCAGAAAGTTTTTCAACAAAATTCACATTAGTACCAACTTGCGCAAAGCGGTCATTGTTTCTGATTCGGTAACCTTCGGCATAAACAGGGTATGAATCCAGTTCATTTACAAAGGAAACATAATGGGGAGAACCAGTATTCATGTAAAAATCTTCACCGATATTTTCGATATGATTTACATTGATCATTTTCAGGTAAACCAAGCCATCCTTAACGAATGCATCATGAACTCCGTCGACAGCCATAAATACCGTCTTGTCACCTACTACTCCCAGGTCGTATGCGAATTTTACCAGGCAGCGACCGCCATTTCCGCACATACTACTGGTATTGCCGTCTGAATTGTAGTAGACCATTTTAAAATCGCAAGCAGGATCATTTTCTAACAAAATAAGTCCGTCAGCACCTATGCCAAAACGTCGGTCACAAAGATTGGCAACCAGGGTATTGTTACTACCATCAAATTTTCCATCACGATTATCAATCATAATGAAGTCGTTGCCGGTACCCTGATATTTATAAAAAGATAGTTGCATATAAAAGTGTTTGCCGCAACGTTACAATTGATATGCCATAAGCACTAACAATGACAAAGCGGCATAA
>Ga0101941_1000386_pt1 | contig 82259 bp, 77 predicted proteins | sample DewCreD2012metaG_3_FD_75242 | JGI IMG/M metagenome (GOLD analysis project Ga0101941, IMG submission 75242) | Hot spring sediment bacterial and archeal communities from British Columbia, Canada, to study Microbial Dark Matter (Phase II) - Dewar... ... | reverse complement strand
ACCGCGGTAAATAGATAAAGTAAAATGGACAAAAAAAGCCAGTGATCGCTCACCAGCCTGCTTTTTACATATTTTGTAACCGTTTTTCAGTGCTCTCCCTTTTGGGACAGCCTCTTTCCAATACCTAGCATTATATTACTTTGTCGAGCTGTACCAGTCATTTGCTTCTTTCGTGAGGATCTCTCCACCATCCTTATACCATCTTGCGACTGTATCATCGAATGTGCTGTCGATGTCGATGTCACCTGCAATCGTCTTGATCACATATTCCTTAACTCTTGTATCTAACAATTCCGTATATTTGCCTTGAGAAGGTAACACAACCTTCAACAGATCCTCATAGAACGGATATTCACGAATAACATCTCCAGTCAGCTTATAACGCTGCTCCGTTTGTGGTCCCCAGATCGCCATAAATTCAGGATTCGTCCAGTTCATTATGTTGGTTATCCAGTTTACACCTAATTTCTTGAACTGCGGATGGAACAACTCATGCTTAGACCAATCTGCATTTAATGCATTCTCACCCTTATCATTCTTCACCCACATTAATCCTTCGGGTCCATAGGATTGAGCTAGATAAGAATCGAAATCTGAATGCTGATGCTCCATGATTTTTAATAGCTTTTCGAACTTTTCTTGTTCTTCCTCTAGATGCTTACCAAACACTACCACAGAATTCGAGTATCCTTCACGCTGATAACCACTTTCACCCTCTGGTCCTGTAACTGGCGGCATTGTAATGTATATCGGGCCAGGTGCACTGTCATCAAAGTCAGTAAAAACCCCGGTTGAATATAACTTCGTTTTATCATCCTTGTTCGCTTCAAACCATGCTTGCCACTCTGGTTGATTCGCTACCCAACGAAAGCTAATATGTCCATCATTGTCCCACTGAACATCATCAAAATTCAAACTATCTACATAACCGAGCTTTCCTTGGGCAAATTTAGTTGCAATATCCACTGCGTCACTGCTTCTACCCTTATCCATAATAAATTCTGGATCGATAAGGCCTAGCTCATACCATTTGTTCAACAATTTCAGAGCATCCTTGGTTTCTGGAGCAGTTAGTCCAAACTGTAGCTTGCCATCTCGTTCAACCCAGTTGAATGGGTTCGTTCCGTAAGCTCCGAATATGGATTGGAACCAATGCTTTCCTGCATAGTCACTTGGATTGGATATCGCGTAAGTATCCTTGGCTCCATTCTGATCAGGGTCATCATTTCTAAACTTGATGAATACCTCTTCTAGCTCTTGAATGGTTGAGGGAATTTCCGTGACTCCTACATTCTCCAACCAATCGGCGCGAATGTTACCTGCACGTGGGATACCACCGTTGAGATTAAAGCGCGCTAGCCCCATGTTCTTACCATTTACTCTTGTAATACTTAGAAGCTGCGGATCGTACTTCTGCAACATCGCATAATAGTTGGGCATATGCTCTTCGATCATAGCAGTCGGGAGCTCTGCAAGCAGACCCTGCTTGCTATAGTCAGATACATCAGGAAGGGAAACCTGAACAATATCTGGTGTAGTTCCTGTTGCGTACATAAGATTCAGCTGTTCCTTGCGATTCGATTCATCAATATCAACAAATTTCAGCTTTACGTTATACTTCTTCTCGAAGTACCTTTGACCATAAGAACCCTTTTCAAGTGGCGTAGGTCCAAGCTGAATGGTATATTCAAATTCAGGCGTATTCTTAAAGTAATCTGGTGTTACCACTGCTGCTAGATCAGCTTCAATAATTGCATTACCTGCTGCAGCTGATAGTGGATCAGCATTGGTAGCATCGTTAGTATCTGTATTCTTATCATTTGCAGCAGGTGTTGTTCCATTCGTATTCGCACTATTGTTAGCTGAATTATTGGAACAACCGGCTAACGCAGTAATGGTAACCATACATATGATCATAATCAGTACAAAAACTGATTTTCTCGTAATTTTTAGCATCTAATAACCTCCATGTATTTGAGTTAAAGTCATTCCACACTTATGATATACTACTAATGAGTTCCTTATCTGCATTGTCGGTTGAATGGCCCACATTCCCTATTTGCATTAAGGAGCTCTATTCATGCTGAGAAGCCGGAGTTTTCCAATCCTGTGCTGCCGAGCTTTTCTCCCACTCCTCCAAATTCATCAATCCTAAACCCATTCCGAAGCCAGGCTCACTATCATACGTGTTAAGCATAAAAGCTAACCACTTGCCATCTGGGCTAACGTTGGAATTACTTGAGCGCCAAGGTGGGGTATCAATCATTCTTGTCATACGAACACGTTCTCCAGAGCCATCCAGCTTCAGCTTCCATAGATCAATTGGTGGAAAGAAGTTCGCATGATCACAGGAGGATTCTAGACAGATATATTCCCCACCTGGAAAGATTCCCTCACATTCATTGTGGGTCGTTGCCTCGTCGATATAAGTACGAACCTCCAATGTATCCACATGAACACCCTTCACTGTACATTTCCACTCATCTGGATGGGATTTAAAGTAGTGTAAGTATTCAGCCATGATTACTTCCGTATCCTGAAAGCGGAAATCCTGAGGCTCTGGTCGGTATCCTTTTACTCGATAGAGGACCTTGTCCTTGCCTAAGCGCGGTCCATTCTCGTCGTATTCAATCTCCGTGACGTGAACCTCCCATGTGTCCGCTTCGACAGTTTCTGGATGTGTGCGATTACTAATTGAATAGCTGATGCGATTCGCTATTGCTGAAACTGCACAGCCTTCATAGATTTTGCAACCAAGCGGTTTAGGCGGATACTTCGCATTCTTGTCCATAATCCACAGCTCGGAATCGCCATGTCGACTAATATCACGATTCTTAAACTCCTTAGGTCCTATAAGTAAATAATCTCCGTTTGGTAAGAAGAGAACTCGCAGGAAAGAGTGGTGCTCCCCCAAATCCTTTGTTAGATTTCGGACCTTGCGTGTTTCCATATCAATTTCACCGATATCTCCGTAGTTACTCATGACAAAAGCGATTCGTTTACCATCTGGGGACCAATAGGGCCTCTCTCCATAATCCAGCAGCTGCTCATGAAACTCAGGTGGGTCTATCAATGGATTTGGTCCAGCATCTTTGTTAATCTCATTCCGATTAATAGGTGTGATACTAAGCGCCTCCCTTATCTAATTTTCCAGAATACCACATGCTTAATTCCCATTTAAACCTTATCAGTAGCCACACATCACCCCCTTAAATGGATCATCCTTTAACCGCTCCCATGACTACACCTTTGACAAAGAAACGTTGAATGAATGGATATACGGTCAATATAGGAATCATGGTAAGAAGAATCGCCGCCGCTTTCATGCTTTCGGGTGAAGGCATACTCTTCTTGTCTATGGAGTCCATAGCATCACTCATTAATAGAGCACTCTGCTCAATGACCAATTTTCGAATATGGACTTGAATGACTTGCTTATCTGCAGATTGGATATAAATCATGGAATCAAACCAAGAGTTCCAATGGTTTACACCTACCCACAAGCTAATTGTAGCAATCGCTGGAGCAGCCAGAGGAATCATAATGTAGATGAATATCTTAACATCGCTTGCTCCATCCATCTTCGCTGACTCCTCGAGACTATCGGGCACCGTCATAAAGAAGTTTCGCAAAATTAGCATAAAGAATGTATTGTACAGGAAAGGAGGAGCTAATATATAAACCAATGGATTATCTAAGAGCCCCAAGCTTTTGATAAGCAAGTAAGTTGGAATAAGCCCACCCGTAAAGAACATTGTGAAGACGAAGAACATCGTAATCGAGTTCTTGAATGGAATCCTCTTGGAAAGTGCATAACCCGCAAGTGACATGAGCAATACTGCGAAGAAGGTTCCTACCACTGTGCGCAATATCGTATACGAGTAACCGGTGTAAATAAAAGATTGCTTCATAAAGCCTGTATAGGCGCTTAGCGTAAATCCTTCTGGCCACAGCCATACATTCCCACCAGCTTGAGCCAATCCTTCACGTGTACTAACAGATAGGAACAGTAAGTAAATAATAGGATACATAACTGAGATAGCTAATAGTGTCAAGAATAGATAATTGATATAATCAAAGATCTGCATGCGATTTTTCTGTCCAACAGCTGACATCTTACTTCCCCCTTACCAGAATCCAGTTTGTCCAAAACGGTTTGCCAATTTATTCGCTGCCAATACCAATGCTAAGCCAATTACACTCTTGAACACACCAACTGCCGTGGAGAAGCTATAATTCATCTGTATTAAGCCCACTCGATAGACATAAGTGTCCAGAATATCACTAACTTCATATACTCTAGGATTATATAGATTGAATATTTGATCGAAGCCGCTGTTCATAATGTAGCCAATGTTAAATATCATCATGATGATGATTACGTTCATAATAGATGGTAGTGTGATATACCATATTTTGCGGAATCTCCCTGCGCCGTCTATCGTAGCCGCTTCATACATCTGCGGATCAATTCCTGCAATAGCGGCCAAATATATAATAGAGCCCCAGCCACAGCTTTGCCAGATGTCCGACAATACCAGAATAGGTACGAACCACTTTTCCTCCGCTAGGAAGTAAATAGGGTCCCCCCCGAACAGCATAATAATTTTGTTAACTAATCCACTTGAAGGTGATAATAGCTCCACCATAACACTACCAATAATGACCCACGATAAGAAGTGGGGAATGTATGTAACGCTTTGCACGAACTTCTTGAATTTATCATGGAATATCTCATTTAATGCTAGTGCTAGAACAATTCCTGATGTATACACGAATACCAGCTTCAGTCCGCTGATGACGAGTGTGTTTCTCAGGACCCTTGTGAATTCGGGCGAGTTCCACATTGCTTCGAAGTGCTCGAAGCCTACCCATGGACTACCTAATATCCCTTTGATGATGGAGAAATCCTTAAAAGCGATCGTTATCCCGTACATAGGGATGTAATAGAACACGATATACCACACCATCGCAGGCAGCAAGAACAAATACAAATATTTATGCTTTAGACATTCCTTTAATAAAGCATGATTTCTAGTCCGAACGATCATCGAACTGCTCTCTCTATTGACTTTCATTCGCTTCTCTCCTTGTATGCTTCAGTTGTGATGTGTGAGCTACTTAAACATAATGAAGATTATTGAATAGGGCAACAAACATGTTTCCACACGTGCACTATATGTATCAAAAAGCGTCTACCTGCTAGTAATTCAAAGCGTATAATCATAATATTCTTATGCACATCATTTACTTCATACACAATTTCGCCTATTTGCTTAACGCCATTGACAAGGCTTAAATCGTTCTTCTATCATGAAGTTATTAATCGATATACAAAAGTGTAAAACGGTTAATAAATTTGCATAATAACGGAGGCGCACAATGGCTAATCAATTGAAGGCAAGAATGATCGTTGACAAGGAATATAGCATCGCTCAGGTAGATCCCCGAATCTATGGATCATTTATTGAACATTTAGGTAGAGCTGTCTATGGAGGTATATACGAATCAACGCATTCAACCGCCGATGAGCTGGGATTCCGTCAAGATGTGATTGAGCTCGTTAAAGAGCTCCAGGTTCCTGTTGTTAGATATCCTGGTGGGAATATGGTCTCCTGCTATAATTGGGAGGATGGTGTTGGTCCTCGGGAGACAAGACCTCGTCGTCTCGACCTTGCATGGAGATCGATGGAGTCGAACGAAGTAGGCACCAACGAATTTATGACATGGGCCAAGAAGGCTAACGCCGAGGTCATGATGGCGGTAAATCTGGGCACTCGTGGAATTGATGCTGCTCGTAATCTGCTTGAATACTGTAATCATCCTGAAGGATCATACTGGAGTGATTTACGTATACAGCATGGCTACAAGGATCCTCATAAGATCAAGATGTGGTGCTTGGGTAACGAAATGGATGGTCCTTGGCAAATTGGTCACAAAACAGCAGAAGAATACGGGAGACTAGCGGTAGAAACAGCGAAAGCAATGAGAATTGTAGATCCTGGTATCGAATTGATTGCTTGTGGTAGCTCAAATTCCAAGATGCCTACATTCCCTCAATGGGAGGCTACTACGTTAGAGCACACCTATGAAGCAGTAGATTATATTTCACTACATCAATATTATGATAATTACGAGGATAACTCTGCTAATTTTCTAGCCAAATCTTTGGATATGGATAACTTCATTCACACCATTGTCTCGACTTGTGATTATATTAAATCGAAGAATCGAAGTAAGAAGAAAATTAACTTATGCTTCGATGAATGGAACGTTTGGTATCATTCCAAGGAGCAGGATAAGCAATGGATCAGACGCGAGCCATGGCAAACCGCTCCCCCAATATTAGAGGATCATTATAATCATGAGGATGCTCTGCTGGTCGGCTGTATTCTCCTTACACTCCTGAAGCATGCTGACCGGGTGAAGGTCGCGTGTATTGCCCAGCTCGTCAACGTTATCGCTCCAATTATGACGGAGAATAATGGTCGGGCTTGGAAGCAAACGATTTTCTATCCTTATCTGCATACATCCATCTATGGAAGAGGTACTGTTCTCAAACCCATCGTCTCCTCTCCGAAATACGATAGTATCGACTATACGGATGTGCCCTACCTCGAGACAGCCGTTGTATGGAATGAAGAAACCGACGAATTGACCATCTTTGCCGTGAATCGCCACTTGCAAGAAAAGCTTCCGCTAGAGTGCGATCTTCGCCACTTTACAGGATACCGTCTGGTGGAGCATATTGTCATGCAGAACGATGATCTAAAGGCTGCTAATACGGCTGAAGTGGAGAATGTTAAGCCTGTAGCTTATACAAATTCCCAATTCAGTGATGGAGTGCTTGTAACTGAATTACCACATCAATCATGGAATGTCATTCGTTTAGCGAAGAAAATTTAATAAGTGTTGTGTCACAAATAGACCAGCGTACTTTCGCTGGTCTATTCAATTAAAGCAGTACTATTCAGATCAAAGCCGCATAGAGAGCGACAACAAATCTCCGCTAATGTGAATACGTATTCCCACTTTTTGATTTATGTTTACATTATTTCGAGTTTTGTTTTATACTAGTGTGTGAATACGTATTCACATGTAGGAGGTAATAGAGATGGCTACTTATTTAAAAAGAGGAAAAGATCAAGCACAAATCAAAGCGGATCAGCAGAATGTCACTGAAACGGTCCAAGGTATACTAAGGAATGTTGAAGAACGAGGTGACACAGCTGTTCGTGAATATTCACTAAAGCTTGACCATTGGGATCCCTCTAGCTTCAAGCTCTCACCCGAACAAATTAAAACCATTATGGAATCTGTCTCCGAACAAACCATAAGTGATATCCGATTTGCCCAAGAGCAAGTCAGAGGATTCGCTGAGCATCAAAAATCGACCATTCACGATCTCGAGGTTGAGACTCTTCCAGGAGTAATTCTTGGTCATAAGAATATCCCCGTCAGTAGTGTAGGCTGTTATGTGCCTGGGGGCCGTTATCCGATGGTCGCTTCTGCACATATGAGTATTGTTACAGCTAAGGTTGCTGGAGTACAGCGAGTCATTGCTTGTACACCACCGAACAATGGTGAGCTGCCCGTAGAGACCATCTGCGCGATGGCAATGGCAGGGGCGGATGAGATCTATATACTTGGTGGAGTTCAGGCATTAGCTGCTATGGCAATCGGTACCGAGACAATTACTCCCGTTGATATGCTAGTAGGTCCTGGTAACGCTTATGTGGCTGAAGCCAAACGTCTACTATTCGGAAGGGTAGGCATCGATTTGTTAGCTGGACCAACAGAAACACTAGTTATTGCTGACGAATCTGCAGATGCGGAGATGATCGCATGTGACATTCTAGGGCAGGCTGAACATGGTCCTACATCACCGGGTGCTCTTATTACGACCTCGCAGCAATTGGCTGAGGACACACTGAAAGAAATTGAAAGACAATTATTAACCTTACCTACATCAGATATCGCAGGGGCAGCATGGCGGGATTATGGCATTGTTATCATCGTTGATGATGAAGAGGAGGCTGTGATAGAATCAGATAAATTAGCCTATGAGCATGTAGAAATTCTAACTAAGAATCCACAATATTTCCTAGATCATCTGACAAACTATGGTGCTTTATTCTTAGGACCAGAAACAAATGTAGCTTATGGTGACAAAGTAATAGGTACGAATCATACCCTACCTACTAAGGGAGCGGCTCGTTATACGGGTGGTTTATGGGTCGGAAAGTTTATGAAAACCTGTACCTATCAGAAATGTACGCCCAAGGCTAGTGCCATGATTGGTGAATATGCCGCCCGTCTCTGTGAAATTGAACGGTTTATGGGCCACCGAGAACAGGCATTATTAAGAGTTCGTCGTTATGGTGAATAAGTGTTAAATTAGGGGGTTACGGTTACCATGATTTCTTCTATAGATGTAGCCAAGCTAGCCGGTGTCTCCCAATCTACCGTTTCTAGGGTAATGAATAACCCTCAACGTGTAGATCCTGTTAAGAGAGCGAGAGTTGAGCAGGCGATGTTAAGCCTTGGGTATCATCCTAATTTAATTGCCAGAAATTTGGGTAGTAAAACCACCCAGACGATCGCTCTCATCTCAGGAACACTTCAGAACGACTTTTTTGTAGAATCCGCTGACAGTATCGTTAATTATGCGAATAATCAAGGCTATAAAACGTTGGTTTATTTTGAGAATGAGGGCAAGCTGCAAGAGCTAGTGGACACAGTTCTAGGATATAAGGTTGATGGAATTTTATTATCCTCTATAATGCTGGATGACCCCGTTTTTGCAGCAATCGAGAAATCAGGGGTACCCTATGTACTGTTTAATAGGCGCCCCCGCAATGGCGGAAGTTATGTAGTCATGGATAATGAGCTGGCCGCAGCAATGCTGACACAGCATCTTCTCGATATGGGGCACCGTTCTATCGCTTATATATCCGGACACACGAATATCTCTACGTTCTACGAACGTAAAATCGGATTCGAGAAAGCTATGAAAGCTGCGGACGTTCCCATCCGCCCTGATCGAATGTACTTTGTTGATACAGCCAAAGCAGAGATTCAGAAGCTTACTTGGACCATCATGCAGGATACGCAACCCCCTACTGCAATTCTATGTGCAACAGACGAGATGGCATTATCCTGCATGGATGCTCTCATGCAAATGGGACGATCGATTCCACAAGACGTTTCTCTTGCTGGATTTGATGACATTAGCATATCCTCGCATCAAGCCATCCAATTAACAAGTGTAGGGCAGCATAAGTTTAAGTTAGGCATCATGGCTGCAGAGCATCTATTAAATAAGATTAATAAGGATATAGATCCCTCTCTCCCTTATCAGCTTGTCCTAAAACCAGAGCTATTCGTTAGGAAAACCACAGGACAGGTTAATCCTATCTGACGAATCCGGTAGTCCGCGCCCTCTAACCACTCCAACAAATACTAAAGCCAATGGCCACTATCACCAAAGGCTTTACTGTTGTCGTGTTATACGTTCAGGCCTTGCTCTTTCATCCATAGCTTTAACGGTACGTCGCCATCCTGAGGTGTGTAATACCCATTACAGTTCAACCCGTCTCCTAGCAACTGGCGGCGAATAGGATCCGATTTCTCATATAAGCCATCTATAGTCATATCGTCCTTCCTACGAATCCAGCGATACCCATAACCGTAGAATAGCACTTTACGAGTTAATTCCGACCAATTGGGGCTAGCTGCATGCCAGAGTCGACGATCAAAGAATACAGCTGTGCCCGGTTTAACACAAACCGGAATTGCACCCTTCGGTTGACCGATACCATCCTTTGAAAGTGGCATTTCATCTGCAGTATGACTGTTAGGTACAATCCAGAAGTTTCCACGCCCAGGCTCTGACAGGTCGGACAAGAAATACGCCACCTTCAACGAAAGTCTTGGACGGGGATGAGACTCCATTTCTAGGTTTACTCTGCCGCTATCCTGATGCCAGCCTAAGGTCTTATCCGTTTTCTCCTGCCCTGATGGCGGTGTGACAATCATATGCGTATGGTACAAATATATATTCCAGCCTAGTATGTCCCATACTTTGGGTAGAATCTTGTCGCAATCAACCAAATCGAGGAACATTTGATGATCCTTAATGAAGTCTGTATAGAACATCGCTTGTTGATTATTATGCCCCGCAGCAATTTTTTGTTCTAAGATCCGATCAGCCTCAGCTGTAAGCGCTTTTATTTGTTCAGTTGAAAGCACGTCCTCGACAATCAAATATCCTGTCTCATTAAATGTTCGTCTTTCGTCTTCGGTAAGTCGGTATTGCAGACATGATGCATCCATTGGTGGTACCTCCATTTACATCGTTAATTATTTATTGTGCTCTAGCTACATTCTAAGATCTTTTCCCCCTCCATACCATTAACAGATCAATGTAATTTTGTACGATTCAATGATAATATAGATATAGGATAAACTACATGACTCTAGGCGGAGGATACTATGTTAAGTCTACATACATGCTATCAGCATACATTTCATGATAAGTGGTATATGGAGCCCGCAAAATCCCTTTACCATATACTTCTCTTTATTCCTTATGGGAAAATCAACTACTGGGTGAATGACGAGTTGGTTCCTCTCGAAGAAGGTGATGTTATACTAATACCAGCTGGATCGATAAGAGGAGGCTTCTCCCCTAGTTCAGTCGGACATCAACGGTTTGCTACACTTTTTAGTAACAAGGGCTCGGAGCATTTGCTACCCATACTACAGAAGGATTCTTATTCCAAAACTAAAATTCATAGCGCAGACTACTTCAAGCAGAGGTTTTCCTTGCTCTGTCATCATTGGATGATGAAAAGCGCCTTTCAATCCACACTTTGTTATTCCATCCTGCTAGAAATGCTCGGTGTATTAAATCATGATCTCAATCAAGAAGAGATACCTACGAAGAAGATTAAATTAGTCGATGCAACAAAAAACTATATTGTTACCCATTATAAAGAAGCCTTAAGACTTGTAGACATCTCGGAACAGATTGATAGAACCCCTACTTATATTACGAATGTCTTTAAAGAGGTTAGTGGGTTTACACCTATTGAATATTTGCACCACGTTCGGATTAACAAAGCGAAGGAGCTTATGTTCACTACATCCAAATCGATGAGAGAAATTGCTGATGATACGGGGTTCTGCGATCAAGCCTACTTCAATCGTGTATTTAAGAAGATTACGGGGTATACCCCCAGCTCATTCTTAAGGGACAAGCGGAATTAATATCAAGGAGTGTTAAAGTGGTTGTAATGACATTATTGAAAGGCTGTGTACTTTAAATGAGCAACATCCTACAGCTCGAGCAAGTAACGGGTGGCTACAACCGACAGATACCCATTATTCGTAATATTACTTTTACTGTCGGTCCAGGTGAGATGGTCGGGCTGATCGGACTGAACGGGGCAGGGAAGAGCACGACCATCAAGCATATCCTAGGATTACTGGAGCCTACGGAGGGAACTGTACTTATTAAGGGGAATACTAGACAAGCTACTCCCGAGGAGTACCGTGCCGCTTACAGTTATGTACCAGAAACACCATTATTATATGATGAGCTTACAGTTCGTGAGCACCTTCAATTTGCTGCCATGGCTTATGGACTGGAGCAGTATGACTATGAAGAGCGTGTGCACGAAGTAGCTGATATCTTCCAGATGACTGCACAGTTGGATCGTCTCCCTCTGCATTTATCCAAGGGTATGCGCCAGAAGGTGATGATCATGATTGCCTTCTTGGTTAAACCGGAGCTATATATCATAGATGAGCCTTTCCTAGGCTTGGATCCATTGGCTATGCGAAGATTACTCGAATTAATGGTAATGCGTAAGGAAGCAGGCTCAGGTATTCTGATTAGCTCCCATATCCTTTCGACTATCGAACGATATTGCGACCGTTTTGTTCTCATTCATCACGGAGATATGTTAGCCTATGGTAACTTGAAGGCGCTACAAGAACAAGCGAGCCTGCCGGAAGGCTCGCTTGATGATATATTCCTACGATTGGTACAAGAGGTATAGTCATGGAGAAGCTTAATTTACATCAATTGCGACGGCAGCGTATGAAACAATATTGGTTCGGTATTGCTCCCTATTGTCGCTATGTAGGCGGTTCACTTCCTGGTTTTATGCTCATCATTGGGTTCAGCTTCTATGGATACGGCCAATTCGTTAATCATCTACCTGATCGTTTTCCCACATATGCCCTAATCGCAGTCCTGCTGCTAATCCCAGTAAGCTCCTTCAGCCTCCGTACATACCTGCGGGATGCAGACGTTGTCTTCTTACTCCCCATGGAAGTGAAGATGTCTGAATATCTGAAACCATGCATACGCTCCGCATTTGTTTCCCACGTCGTTAGCCTGTCGCTAATTTGGTACCTACTCTGGCCATTATTCCAGGCTGCAGGCGGACAATCAGCTGTTGTCTATGGCTTGATATGGCTCCAATTGGTGCTCATAAAGGGAGTTGTGATCTATGGCGGCTGGTTTGAGAATCAAATTCGGGACACACGAACAAGGTTAATCATCGGCTGGTTACGTTCAATACTAATAGGCATCTTAATATATCTTGTACTCATCACATCTATCACCTGGTCACTCCTATTGATCGGGGTAGCTGCTATTACATATATGCTCATATTACGAGCTACTGCTAGGTTTAGCATACACTGGGAAAGATTAATTGTACTAGAGAAGAAAAGCAGATCACGGTGGATTACATTGTTCAATTTGTTCGTTGAAGTACCACGAGAGCATTCGCCTGTACGTCAAACCCGTTGGCTGCACCAAATGGCTCGCATGCTCACTTTCAAGAAATCCAATGCTTATCGGTATTTGTACTTGCTCACATGGATTAGATCGGATCTATTCGGAGTTGTTGCTCGATTAACCCTATTGGGAGTTCTATTCATGGCCATGATGAACAGCATCTGGATCAAGCTTGTACTTCTTGCCGTGTTTGCCTATGTTACCAGATTACAGCTTAAGGAGCTGGAACGGTATCATAAGAATGTCGAGGTCTCATCCATCTACCCAGTCGAGCATGATCTACGAGCGGGCTCCGCACGGTCTATAGCGAGACGTGTACATGTGGCTATTATTGCTGTGCTGTTGGGCTCTTTCCTCGTTATGTATTGGATTCATTAGTTAGCTTAACGGTGTTGCTCATATATGGACCTAGCCAATATAAAAAGGCGGAGCATGATGTATCTATCTCCGCCTTTCATATGAAAATTAGTGACTCTACATCTCGTATTCTTTGGCTATCTTCACAAGATCTTCCCATGCTTGCTCAGCAGTGGCTTGACCGAACATCACTTTCTCTACAATGGTCTTATAATCCTTCTCTCCGAAGTTAGACCATCCCTTAGGATTAGTCTTGAACGGTTGTGCAATCGGCGCTGTATTCTTAATTAAATCAATTCCCATCACATCCGCAGGACTTAGCTTAGGAAGCATATATTCAAGAACTGGTTTGGAAACTGGAACCCCTCTAGATGTCGTTAGAATATCTGCCGCACCCTTATCATTGATAAACCAATCGATGAATTTCTGTGCTTCTTCTTGGTGTTTAGAGCTAGCAGCGACGCTCCAGAACATGGAAGGCTTCAACCAACCTGAACCTTGTTCTCCTTTTGGCATCGTAACCATACCCATTGTGCCTGGCTTTAATCCATCCAGCGCTACGGACTGAGCAGCATGAATGTGACCAATTACAACTTTTCCTTGTGCTAATAGATCGAGATTCGGATCCAATTCCTTGTCCGTGACGGACAATTGTGCAGGAGGCACGACTCCCTCTTCTCTTAGCTTAACGAACATATTCTGCCATTCTAGCCATGTATCTTTATCAATATTAAATTCCCCATCATCCGTTACAAAGTAGCCCTTTCCTTTGGCCATTTGGTATAAGCTATACATATCATAACGAATAGAAGCATCCTTTAGAGCGTATTGCCCTTCGCCTTGTTTCGCCTGGACATCTCTACCAAACTGGAAATACTCCTCCCATGTCCAACTATCCTTAGGAACAGTCAATCCCAGTCTTTCAATCGCTGCCTTGTCATAAGCCAAGCCAATAGCATTGTTACCAAGCGCTACAGCGTACAGCTTATCTTTAACCTTACCGGAATTAAGCAATGCTTCATCCATATCGGCTACGTTAACAGCGGCTAGCTCAGCAAGCTGGTCTCTTGTTGCATAATCTGTCAGATAAGCTGCATCCATCTGGATTATGTCGGGTGCATTCCCAGCAGCAGCTTGTGTGGACAATTTATCCCAGTATCCATCCCACCCGGAAAACTCAGGCTCAAATGTAACATGAGGATTAAGCTTCGTGTATTCTTCTATTGCCTTTAAGGTTACATCATGTCTTGACTGAGAGCCCCACCACATAATGCGAAGCTTGACAGGCTCTACTTGCTTCTCTTCCTCTTTTGGTTCTTCTTTTGACGGATCGGCCTTCTTCTCAGCAGGTTGGCTCGTAGCGGTGCTTGGATCGTTAGTGCCGGAGCTGCAAGCGGCGACCGATAACGCCAAGATGAGAATCAATGCAAGTAATGTGAATTTTCTCAATGTGATTATGTTCATACCATTTCCCCTTTTCCCAGTATATTAAATCGCTTACAATTAAATCGTACATTGTATGAAGACTATTGAGTAGGAGAGTGATGCACAATCACTTTCAATTTTTACCGAAGTTGATGTATTTCGCTATTCTCCTAGGATTTAATCAGTTCCGACGGATTCACTCCGATCACTTTCTTAAATAACGTGCTGAAATAAGGGACATTCTTATATCCGACCATCTCAGCAATCTCATAGATTAGATGCTTTCCCTCTAAGATGAGAGTCCTTGCTTTCTCCATACGAACCCTTGTGACGTAGTTATTGAAGGTTTCACCTGTGGCTTTGCGAAATATATGGCTTAGGTAGTTTCTGGAGATATAAACCTTCTCAGAAAGATCAGATATCGTAATGTCTAGCGCATAATTCTCATGAATGTATTCCAGCATAAATTCCACGGCCTGCTTATGCTTGACATTGTCCTTCACACTCCCCCAAGAGCAGATCCATTCCATCTTCCCCAACAGCAGATGCTCAAGTTGATCCTTGTTGACAATGGAACTGCATTCACGGCGCCATTCCGACAAATCCGCTTTATCTTCCATTACAATACCGCTCTCAAATAATGCATACTTACATATCGTGAAAACTTCAGCTCCGATCTGCTGCAGATAGGATGGTTTTGTATTATCCTTATCCTCTATTCCTGCAACAAACCCACGGATGATTTCCTGTGTTCGAAGTAACTGTGTTTGCCGGAGCGCTTCGGCTAGCTCTCGATAGAATGTTGCTGTCCGCAGCATGGATTTATCTGACGGCTGCCCCTGCTCTTCTTTCGAAGCGTAATCATATATTTCTAAGTCAGAAGATAAAGAGTGGTTCTTCACAGCAAGTGCTACAAACGCTTCCTCTGTGGAGAGACGAATCTCTCGCCAATTCCGTTTAATTTGTCCAATTCCGATATGAAGCTGTATATGCAAGTATTGATAAACACACTCAATCATTTGCTTGCCTATCACTCTTACCTTCTTTAGCCGTTCATCCTCGCCAATCCCCTTGGGTAAATAGAGCAGAATAGCTCCATGGTTACTGTGTAGCTGTATGTATGAAGATTCCTTCCACTGCTTCTGTAATAGCTCTTCGATAATATTCATGACAGCAAACCTGAATAAATTCCAATCACTTATGCTTGACACCCGTTCCGTGCGAAGCATCTCAATTCCCATCACCATATAACAATTAGCTATAAGCTGGGGCTGTCGAAGCACATACGGCTCAATTTCATTCATTGTTTTTGTACCCGTTATAAGCGACTTTAACCATTCCTTCTCAACAAAAGGCTCGTAAAGCTCAAGCTTCTTACGTAGATCCTCATGCTCAAAATCTTTGGCCAGCCTATCTTCCAGCTGGTGTATGGCTCCACTAAGAACGGCTTCTAGCGTCTTGACAGTAACCGGTTTGGACAAATAGTCATCTACACCCAGCCGAAGCGCCTTAATCGCATATTCAAACTCCGTATATCCACTCAATATGATAATCTTTCCGTTGTATCCTCGCGACCGCAGCTCGCCAATCATATCAAGGCCATTCATTACGGGCATATATACATCTGTTATGATAATGTCGGGGTTCTTTAGTTCTACTAAACGTAGACCTTCCTCACCGTCCATCGCCTCACCAACACATATTGCATCTATTTGTTCCCATGGAATAGCTTTTCTCATGCTTTGTAGAACCTGGCGGTCATCATCAATGATTATGATACTCCACATGTTAAGCGCTCCTCTCCTCCAGTTGCGCTTTGTGCGCGATTAGACGTATCCGAATAGTCACTTCTGTCCCTCCTGCCGACAGTGGACAGATCGTAATTCCATATGGATGTTGATAGTAGAGCTCAATACGTTCCGCGACATTACGGATTCCGTAGCCACCCGTCTTACGCTTCTGCTTATCTGCCCAATCGTGTGGGATACCCACCCCATCATCCGTTATTCGGAATATAAGGTCATCTCCTTCTTGTAAGCCAGTGACTACAATCTTACCGGACATCCTTCCGTGTAACCCATGAATTACCGCATTCTCGACGAAGGGCTGAAGAATTAGCTTGGGAACATAACTGTCCCTAAGCGATTCATCTATCTCAAGTTGATATTCCAGCCCTTCGCCCCAGCGAATTTGTTGAATTTTCAAGTAACACGTCATATGAATGATCTCATCTTGGATTGTGATGAATTTTTCACCGTTCGATAGACCGATACGGAACATCTTGCCCATGAGCTCTAATACATCACTAATATTCTCCTGACCAGCCTCAATTGCCATCCAATTAACTTGGTCCAACGTATTATATAGGAAGTGCGGATTGATCATCGCCTGAAGCGCAGCAATTTCTGCTTCCTTCTTTCTCCGGTATTCCTTCCTTAGTGAGTCATACAACACATTGACACGTTCCGTTAACTTTCTGAAACCATTGAACATGGACCCGAACTCATTCCTATAGTCCATCGGAAGCTTCATTAATTCCTGTTTGAGGGCAAAATGATTCATTGCTTGCAACAAGAGGCTTACTGGCTTTGTAAACTGGCGAGCAACATAGATCGCGAAAAACACGATAGTCATTGCCCCTAATAATCCAATTCCAAGGAGTACAACGGCAACCCTTAAGCTTCCCGCAGTAATTTGACCCCAGGGAGTGATTTCTATTAAGAGCCAATCTGAGTTATAAAATTGACTCCAGCTCATTAGATATTTATCGGACTGCCCTGAAGAATTCTCCACATGTACTTGCTTGTACCCTGATGAGCTATCCATATTCATTAAATACGTATTCATTGAGGTATCCCTAGTAAACTCACCCACACCAGCTACCCAACGGTTGCCAGAATCTAATAATACGCGGGATACATTGCCTTGGTCAGCTTGTCCTTGCAATATCCCCTGAACAGCCGACGCTTTAACGTCGATAACGAGAACACCCTGGTACTGACCCGCATTTGAATAAATTTTACGCGCTAAACTAATAAGCTTAACTGGTTTCCCCCGAAAATTTATCGAACGCTCCCCAATCCACGCACTGTCTGTTCCTTCAATTACGGAATACCATGGTTGTTTCTTTAATTCCAAATCATTCTTTAATGCCGCATACTCCAGAATATAGGGTTCATCCAGATAGGGAACATACATATCTATGGAATGAAGGGAAGGCGTGCTGTAGGTTAATTGGGCTAGATAATCTACTAATGTGCGCTTCTTTTGAAATTGATCATATGCCGTCAAGCTTGATTGCCTTAATTCTCCGATCTCCAAGCTTCTACTGGCGGTCAAGGAGATTTGCTCGATATTCTCGAACAGGATATTCAATTGTTTGTTCAATTCTTCTAATAGAGCCCGCTGATATCGAGAAGTATTGTTCACGAGCTCTCTAGATGAATAAAGATAGCTTGAGAATGAGATAACCAGCACAAGCAACAAAACAAACCCTGCAGACATTGAAAAGAGTAAATAATCTATTCGGAATTTCTTGAACGGATTTATCATAGCAAGTCAAGACCTCACTTATTTATGATTAGTTACGAGAGAAAAGAAGCTACTTCACAGTAGCTTCTTTATAAGCTTATCCCTTAATCCCCGTCGAGGCAATCCCTTCAACAAAGTACTTTTGAGCTACAAAAAAGATCACTACAGCAGGCATAATTGATAATAATGACATGGCCAGAAGCTGGCCCCATTGCATGGCATCCTGTGAATCAATAAACAGTCGCAGTGCCAGCTGTACTGTATATTTATCCACAGAATTTATATAGATCAGATGTCCAAAAAAGTCATCCCAGTTCCATAAGAAACAATAAATCATGACAGTAACAAGCGCGGGCTTCATAAGCGGCATGACAATTCGCCAGTAAATACCGAACCAGCTGCAGCCGTCAATCTTGGCCGCTTCATCTAATTCCTTCGGAATCCCGCGAATAAATTGAACCAGCAGGAAAATAAAGAAGGAACCTCCCGTCCCACCCGCTAAAGAGTGAGGAACGATAAAAGGCAAGTACGTGTTAATCCATCCAAAGCTGTGGAACATCGAATATTGCGGTATGAGCGTCACCTGTCCGGGTAGCATCAAGGTTATCAGCACAAGGGAAAACCAAAAATTGCGAAGCGGAAAATCAAGTCTCCCAAAGCCGAAGGCCACCAGACTGCACGAAATGATTGTTGTGAACAGGACTCCTAGAATCAGCTCAAAGGAATTCAAATAAAATTGGGTAAAGCTATAATTTTGAATGAAGTTCCATCCGTCAAAGTAATTGCTCCACATTGGTGTATTCGGAAAAATATTAGGTGAAACCATCTCTGCGTTTGTCTTTAACGAAGCGCCAAACCACCAGATGACCGGGTATATCATCACTAAGCTGAATCCTATCATCAACAGATGCAGGCCGTATTTTTCTCTGCTTTCTTGTCTCATACTTTCCCCTTCCTTTCATTCTCGTAGAACACCCAGTGTTTGGAGGAAATAAAAATAAGAGCCGTGACAACCCCGATAATAATGAGCAAGATCCATGCTAACGCTGAAGCATATCCCATTTGCAAGCGCCCGAAGGCTCGATCATATAAATACAATGCGTACATGTATGTTGAATTCACCGGACCGCCTTGCGTAATGATAAAGGCTTGCGTAAACATCTGAAAGGATCCGATGGTTTGCAGGACCAGATTAAATAAGATAATGGGCGAAAGGCTAGGTAGGGTAATGCTGAGAAATTGCCTAACCTTCGACGCTCCGTCCACAGAGGAGGCCTCATAATAATCTCTTGGAATCTGCTTGAGACCAGCCAGGAATATAACCATGGACGAGCCGAACTGCCAGACCACAAGAATGACAAGTGTACTTAGTGCGGTGCGCGGATCATTCACCCAGCTGTACCCTTCAATACCGAATACGGCTAGAATTTGATTGATAAAGCCATCTCCGGAGAAGATATTCTTCCAAAGAATCGCAACCGCAATACTCGTACCAATCAGAGAAGGAAAATAAATCATCATACGGTATGCGCTGATACCCTTTATATCCTTGTTCAACAGGATGGCGACGAGCAAGGCAAATATAAGCTTCAATGGGACTGAGAATAAAACGAATAACAAAGTTACCTTAAGCGATGTTACGAAGGTGTCATCATTGGTCAATATCAAATTATAATTTCTCCAACCGACCCATTCCGGTGCTTCTAGTAAAGAAAAATTTGTAAATGCATAATACAAGGACATGATCATCGGGTACAAGGTTAGTCCCAAAAATCCAATCAGCCACGGTGAAATAAATAAATAGCCCGCAATCGGTGAGTCCCAACGTCCTTTCAACCGGAAGCGAATGTGTTTTCGTTTTGTCCTTGAGTCAGTAATAATGTTACTCATTGCACTCCCTACTCTCTTGTTCATATCTATAGTTTGATTATAGAATCTTGTTGTTCATCTCCATATAAGAAGGATGAACAATATCTTTCACTATTGAACTGAAATCGGCATTGCATGCTTAGCAGTAGAGTAGAAATCATCTTCTTCATGGCTTACTTCGAGGGATAACTTCGCAGCATATAGCGTTCTATTCCCTTGACCTGTTTTGAGATTTTTCGGTGATGTATGCCTGACAAGGAAAAAAGCAGTGGTACAAGAGGTTATCCTTGTATCACTGCTTTTTTATGGTCTACCACTTCGCTGAGCATGCTCCCAATAGAGCATATAATCAGATCATAGTGATTCATGATTGCTCAGCTGTGTTAACTCGTCTGCCAGACGCTCCATTCATAACTAAACCATTCTCCTGCTTGTAACCCTCTTACTCCAGTTACCTCATCATCTAGGCTAGAATTAAACCCATCGGTAATGTAAGTATACGGCTCTAATGAAATGGCGTCTGCCCAGGCCGGCTTGAATAGAACCATGAACGGAAACTGTTCAGAGCTCTCCATAATAATCTTCGTACCCGTCTCGGTATCCTGAAGCTCACATCGATTCGATTGCCCACGAGGCATTTCGAGTAGCATATAACCCTCGGACGGAACGTCCTCGAACGACCAACCGGACCTTAATTTCTCACACGCCACAGTCGCTTGTGGTAAACCGTCTACAAAGCCCGTGGCGGAGATAGGCCATTCTGTAACTGCTGGTATAACAACCTTGGTAGAGAGCTTCGGCTTAACAGGAAAATAAGGATGGAATCCAAGAGCTAGCGGCGCTTCATCGTTACCTTCATTATGAATACTTCCCGAACAGATCAGCTTGCCTTCATATAATCGGTAGGTCATTTCGAATACAAGATGATGTGGGAAATGATTACATATATCAAGGTGATCCTCATAACGGAATCGGGTTATGAGGTAAGCACCTTGCCCCTCATCAGCGCCCGATTCAACAACTTGCCAAGGCTTATAGCTTAGCTCTCCGTGCATATAATGTGGGGTTCCTGCTTTTGCTGGAAATGTATAAGCTCGGCCTTTATAGGTATATTGCGCCCCATGAATACGATTTGGTGGGAATAGGATGGGCACACCATATCGCGCCGAGCTATTACGCAGGGTATCTAGATTCGTAGGCGGCAGAACAAGAGGATGCCCCTCCACCTCGAATCGAATGACATGGCTTCCAACTCCAGGCACTAATTCAACCGCTGCATTGTTCCTATTATCAACTAGCACCCAAGATGCTTCATCTTCATACCGCTGCTGCATAATTTCATATCGTGTGTTACCCATCGTTTAATTCCTCCAATTTGTTAGTAAGGCCACGACTGAACTCGCACAAATTCATCAATAAATCGCTCCATCATAATCACCCTCCTGGTAGATAATAAGACTCCATAACCTATGTGGCAATATGAGATTATCAGGAACTTACACCAGTTTCCCATCGACTTCGGTATTGCTCTAACCGCGGATGGAGAAAAGTGGACTCTGAGGATAAGATCAGTCTTATCTTTACAATCCATTCCTCAAAGATAGAGAAGGAAGCGAATATATTCGCTATCTCTGGAGAGAGGTAGAGGAAATGAGGTGCAGGCAGCGTCTCAGTCAGATGGCGAAGTGCCGCCTCAATCGGCGTATACTTTTTCCTCTTCCCCTCCCAACCATCAATCTCAACCTTATTCGGCCCCCGGTTTTCTTTCCATTCATATAATCGTTTCTCTCTTTTATAATAGGGGCGTACCGTAATCTTGGACATTCTCTTCATCGTTTCCTCGTGGAGCGGAAATAGCACGAACCTTGCAAATGATCGCTCACTCGCTGTGTCTGCTGCAACATCCAGCTCCTCATCCAGCGTATGCTCGAATGAATCATAGTAGATGAGCGTGCCTTTAGGTTGATCTTTGGGTGGCTCATAGCCATAAGGAACCCTTTCCGTAATGCTCTCCAAGTTGTTAGTACCTCCTCATTTCATGAATTCATTGTAATAACTATGCTTCCCTTCTTGCGCCCAGTATCCACATACCGATGGGCATCGGGAACCTGCTCTATCGGATACCTACGATCAATAACTGCTTTTAGCTTATCCGCCTCCACAAGCTCCATTAAGAAGTTTAGATTTTCTGTATTCTGCATTAATCCCGCAGGTACGAAAATCGCCTTCTTGCTCCCTATTTTCGAAGTCCATAACATGTGTAGTAGGATTGCCATCGTTGGGACAGTCGAGAGGTAGATCCCTCCTTGTGTTAGTGCGCCTTTACAATCTGAGAACGAACTCTTGCCTACCGCATCAAGAATAACATCATAGGTCAGACCACTCCGAGTAAAGTCCTCTTGTGTATAATCAATGACCTTATCAGCACCAAGGGACTTTACTAATTCTATATTCGTGGTACTGCACACCCCGGTTACCTCTGCACCCAAGTACTTAGCTAGCTGTATCGCATAAACACCTACCGATCCAGAAGCACCATGAATGAGCACCTTTTGTCCGCTCTGCAGCTTTGCCTTATCTCTAAGGAAAATTAATGCCGTGGGTGCTCCATCACAGACACTGGCAGCTTCTTCATAGGTTATATTAGCTGATTTTATCACCAAGAGCCCGTCTTCAGGCAGACATATGTACTCGGCATGAGCACCAGAGGTCTTTACACTTAAACCAACAATCTGGTCACCTAAGTTAAACAGCTTTACATTCTTGCCTATTGCCTCAATTTCCCCAGCTAGTTCGGTACCAAGTATAGGCTGCCTCGGTCTTCTGAGACCGTAGACAAGCTTAACAATGAAAGGGTCTCCCTTTCGAAATGCGCAATGTGCTGGCCCCACCGTTGTTGCATGTATCTTGATCAGTACCTCATTGTCCTTGGGAGTAGGCTTCTCTACTTCTCTCAGCTGGAGAACATCCGGTGATCCATATTCGGTACATACAATAGCTTTCACTGGGGTTCCCCTCCTCTATCCCCAAATGTGAAAATATCCTCCAACGGTAATTTAAAAACAAGAGCTATACGAAAGGCCAACTCCAGAGAGGGAGAGTATTTCTCATTCTCGATGGCTACAATAGTCTGTCGTGTCACACCTACCTTGTCGGCTAATTGTTGCTGGGTCATCTCATCATGATAGAAACGTAATTTTCGAATGTTATTGCTAACTAGACTTTTGCCCATCTTAGACTCCTCTCCGATACAGGTAGAGCTGTGTACTAACGCCAACGATCTCTGACAGAAGCCCTGAGAGAATAAGAATAACGAACATCACAGAGGGCGACATATCCATCACCAACGGTACCATCGATAGAACAAATCCAACTGTAAACACATAATGAGAATTCCTTGTGGCTTTCAACTCAATTAACTTATCTAACTCATCGAAGAATGAGGGCTCTTTTTCCTTGGTGGTTATGGTATTGATGATACTAAAAATAATATGAATGATGATTTTAGCTACAATCGTTACTGGGATCAAAATTAAGATAACAGCGCCCCAAAATTTAAAGCTCTCTGCCGAAGCTACTCCCGCTTCTTGGTACCTTTGAAACACAAACATACTATAGATCGAGAAAATCAGTACACCACTAGCCTGTGTTGCCGCACTTTATCTTGTAGGCCACACTTAGATTCCATGTATATGTCATAAAAAACCCCCCAACAATTAGCAAATAGTTGGAGGAGTAGTCGCAAATGAACTAAGCAACCGTTCTCATGTGCATTGGGGCACCCAGCCCTTAGGATAAATCAGCAGGCGAATAACATTCAGCACTCGTCTGAGCGAAATCCTTTGAGTTAAAAGTAAGTATACGTCGATGTGATTGAGTCTCGGAATAGGCAGCTAAATAAGCATCCTCAAAATCGATTCGATGCTGATCATAATAATCTAGAGCCTTAAGTAGAACCTGCTCCTCTTCAGCTTCAATCCCATCCGATAGAATTAACGCTTTCAGAATATGGGCAATATACTCATGTGTCAAATTGTAAACCTTTCCTTGTAGCACATAACAGCACTCCGCAATAATCAACGAATGAATATGGAGGATGAATTGACCACTATCTACGCCTTCCATAATTCTTGTTGCCTTCCTCGCATGCTCGTCTGGGCTTTGGGTAATAAATCGCAGGATGACATTCGTATCTACCCAATAATGCTCAGGCATCCTGTGTCCCCCCACGTTCATTTCTCTTCATATAATGCTGTTCCTTGGCATTCGCCAATTCTTTATCTATGTCATCGATGTTAAATTCCTTTTTTACAATACCCTTTAATTCCATAATGCTTTTCTTCTTAATCGAATGAACCATTACCGCCCCGTGCTCATTAACAGTCCACACTACCTTATCTCCGACCTGTAGGTCCATATAATCACGGATTGGTTTCGGAATGACAGTCTGTCCTCTCTCTGAGACGATTCTTGAGGACTCAACTGGTTCAATTGATTTCTTACCCTCTAGTCCGCTCATACTTTCCACCACTTTTCAATAATTCTTACCTAATTATAAATCAAACTTTTATCATAGTCAAATTACATCAATCACAACTTTTCCCCGCGCATGCCCTTCTTCAAGATACCGGATCGCTTCTGCCACCTCGCTTAACGGGTAACGTCTATCTATAACGGGTACTACTGTGCCAGCTTCAAGAAGCCCCTTTATAAACAACAGGTCCTTCCTGTTCGGATTCGCGAGCATTATACCTATTTTCTTGCTCCCGATACGCGAAATCAATGGTCCTAGTAACATGACTTGGAACGTTAGAGCCGGGGAAAATCCGACAGTGACACAATTCCCATTGGGACTTAACGCACGCCGATAATCAGAAATCGAATGATTGGCCACGTTATCAATAATCAGGTCGTAATGTTGCCCATTCTGCGTGAAGTTATCTTGGGTATAGTCAATTACATGATCTGCACCAATCGAGCGCACCATATCCACATTCCTTGAGCTGCACACACCAGTCACTTCAGCCCCGAATGATTTGGCAATCTGCACGGCACAAGTACCCACACCACCAGAAGCTCCATTAATGAGAACCTTCTGCCCTGACTGAATTTGTCCTTTATCACGAAGTCCCTGTAGAGCGGTAAGAGCTGCTACAGGAATTGCCGCTGCTTCCTCGAATGTCATATTAGCGGGTTTGTGCACGATTCTATCTTCTGCAACACACACATATTCGGCAAGCCCCCCCAAACCACTTTCCCCGAATACCTCATCACCTGGCTTGAAGTGCTTGACGTTTCGGCCAACTGCTTCGACTCTCCCCGCTATATCAGCTCCGAGTATTGTATTCTTGGGATATCTAAGCCCCGTAGTTAAACGAACCAGGAAAGGTGTCCCTCTCATGTTATGCCAATCCAGAGGATTGACAGATGCTGCATGAATCTGAACGAGTACTTCATTATCCTTAGCAGTAGGTTTTGCGACTTCGCTTAATTTAAGTACATCGGGCGATCCATATTTTTCATATATCATTGCTTTCATTCAGTACCGCTCCTTCATTATGAACATTCACTGTTATAACAACATTGCCCCTCTTGTGTCCTTGCTCAACGTATCGGTGAGCCTCGGCCATTCAAAGATAATGTCATAGCTCTCATCTGATTTAGTAAAATCATCCTGTGTATAATCAATGACCTGATCGGCTCCCAGAGATTTCACCAAATCTAAATTCTTGGTGCTACATACCCCTGTAACCTCTGCCCCATAGTGCTTGGCAAGCTGGGCCGGCACACCATTGTCGGGTAAACATTTGTACTCCGCATAAGCCCCAAACCGCCCGGCAAATCCATAAACCTGATCACCTTTCTTATATCGTGTTACTTCCTTCCCTAGATTCTTATTAAATCCTCTAACCTTACCGTGCCCTGTTAAGTGAATATATTCCACATGATAAATTAAATGCCCTGTCTTTCCAAGAGCTTTATAAAAGGTTTCGTGTAACTTTATACTTTTTTTAGATATTGTTTATTGGAAATTTATGGTCTGGTGATAATCTAACTGCAATGGAACTTTCAGATCAACAATAATCGAAACAAAAAGGAGCAGAAACCATGAACAAAAAAATCTTGTCGCTCGGAGCAGCCGTTGTTATTAGCGGATCGTTAATGATTACAAGCGCTTTTGGAGCTATGTCAACCACGTCGGCCGGGTATGAAGCATTAAAGACCGCTCATAAGCAATCACACGAAATTGATAATTTAACCACGAATGCTAACCTTTCCATTAAAGATGGAGGGCAATCTATTGTTGATCTGCAATCCAAGTTCAAGATCAACATCGATCAATCCAATAGCTCTGGCGTTATTCGTATGAATCAGGATGGAGAATCGTTTGATATCGACCTCTACGCCAACCAAGCACAACTCGTATTAAAAACATCAGAAAGCAACACGTACTATGTCGTGGAGCATGAAGAGTCAGAGTCAGATTCAGATAGTAGGAAGCACCATAGTACACATGATCCCGCAATGGCAGAGGATGCCGAGCGTATCATCGACGCACTCGTAGGGAACTATCAGAATTACTTCCAGCTTGAAGAGACATCTGGAGATTCGAGTGTGGTAACCTTATCGATGCACGATGATGAAATTCCGGTACTTGTTCGAACATTGGGCTCCATACTCATTAAGAATGCAACCAAGGAGCATTCCACATCAAACGAAATGGAGCTTCATTCAGCATTCAAACCATTGCACGATATATCGTTACCTGAGCTAACGGAGGACATTCGGTTGAGCGGTATTGATTTTAAGACTGTCATCAGCTCAGATCAGCTTATCGAGCAATACGACATGCTTATAACAGCTAGTGGTAAAGATGCGGAAGGCGCTTTTCACGAGTTAGAATTCAATCTCCAATTGAACTTCTCTGATTACAATCAGACTCAGGTAGATGTGATCAATCTGCATGATGTGAATGTAGAGAAGATAGATTCAGAACAATTCTTCCAACATAAAAGTCACCATTAATTTAAATAGAAAGCGGTAGTGTCTCTTGAGTCACTACCGCTACTATTTCTAGAGGGAGATCATCCATGATTGAAGTTCTTGAAGCCAAGCATGTAACTGTACGATATAAGAATAAACGAGGAGTTCATGATATCTCACTTACGCTGAGGCAGGGTGAAATCTTCGGTTTAGTCGGACCTAATGGAGCGGGCAAGACAACATTCCTAAAAGCCGTTTGTGGATTGCTGCGATTGGGCGCTGGAGAAGTGAAAATCTGTGGACAGTCCATCCATACCAACTATGAGAAAGCCATGCTGCACATGGGCTGCCTCATTGAATCCCCTGCCTTGTACGAGGAATTTACCGCACACCATAATCTGTTGCTGCATTCGCGTTTCTATAATCATGTTGACAGGGAACAAATTGAAGCCGTGCTTGATCAGGTAGGCCTGTCTCGCTCCAAATCTGAGAAGGTGAAGAACTTCTCACAAGGAATGAAGCAACGTCTTGGTATCGCATCCGCACTTCTATCCAAACCGAAGTTAATTTTACTCGACGAACCCACAAACGGTCTTGATGTGGACGGTGTGATTCAATTTAAAGAGCTAATTAGGTCACTTTCCTTAGATTCACAGCTAACGATCCTTATTTCCTCCCATCAAATGTTCGAGCTGGAGTCGTTATGTCATCGAGTAGGCATTATTTATGACGGGGAACTCATAGGTACCAATGAGACCTCTGATATCACTAAGATGAACCAAACTTTAGAGCAATGGTATATCGAACAAATACGAAACCAAAGGGATGACGCTGCTTATGTCTAATTGGAAAGGCGCCATACAGAATGAATGGGACATCTTATGGAAGAAGAAAACAACCAAGTTTTTTGTAGGCTTCACCGTATTGGTTCCTATCAGCCTAGGATGGCTGCTTGATAAAGTTAATCTATCCTTCGGTTTACTTCCTATCAGCTCTAGTGGTATTCCACTATTCACGCTAGCCATACTTATTTCCGCTTATTTGCCATTGTTGATTTTTATGCTTGTTTCCGACGGTTTAACCTTTCAGCCTCAGGTCCTCAAAGCTTTTTTCCTGCGTCCTATTCACCGCTATAAGCTATATTGCGCAAGAATAATTGCTATTGCGGGTCTAATCGCCATACATCTGGGGCTTGCCTTGTTCACCTCCCTCCTATCTGGATGGATGTTCCAAGAGTGGCTAGGCTGGGAAGCTGTAAGGGAAGCCTTCCTCGCTTATGGCTTATCATTCCTTCCATTACTCTTATGGATCACAATCGCAAGCTTTGTTGCCCAATGGTTTAGAAGCCAGACAGGGGCAATGATCAGCTTAATTTTAATTTTTACATGTTCTTACATCTTTCTTTATATTAACCCTGCTGCTTCCGCATTCTCACCGGCACATTATAATGATTGGCACACCTTAGTTTCTGCTGGAGCTAGCGCCACGGAATCTATTCTTTATGGCACCAGCTATCTATTTTCCACTGGTTTCTTGTTTTTTCTAATAGGATTAGTTATGTTTGAGAGAAGAAATATTTAACAGATAAGGGGCGACAGCATGTCCATCCGATTAAGACTAATTCTGTCCTATATCGCTATGATCTTCGTACCCGGACTTATATTTATCCTCTCATTGATTCTCATGGCCCTGTTCTTCATAGGAGATATTGTCGAGGTTAAAAATTACTATGATGTTAAACTAGAGAAGGAAAGCATCAAGGAGTATTGGGATGAGAGAAATCTGATTTATGTGGAGTTAAAGCAGAATACGATGCAGAATCCAAATCTATATTTGGATCCTAATTATTTATCAAAAATTGAACCACAATTGAACCGAATGAGAATGGGGATAGCCGTCAAAAAAGCTGATGAATTGCTATATCGATCACCGAATTTACAGGATGAGGATTTGGAGGAGGATTTACTTACTAACTTCATAAGCTCGCATCATTCCAAGAATGCCATGCACGATATAAAGACGCTTAAATATAATGCTCTTCATACATTCTATACAGTGACTTTGCACGATATATATTATAACGATCAATCTACAGGGACATTATTTGTTTTTGAGGATATTACTCCCTTCCATCAATTATATACAAAATTTACTCCAACCTTTCTGATAGCTTTATTATTAGCACTTATATTGCCAAGTGGAATTCTAACTTATATGGTCTCCAGAAGCATCTTGAAGCCACTACGCGAGCTGCAGCATGCTGCTGAACAAATTAGAGAAGGAAATCTAAACTTCTCATTACAGACGAAACGTTATGATGAGCTCGGTCGGCTTAGTAGAGCGTTCGAGGAAATGAGAGTTCAGTTGAAACATTCTATTGAATTACGACTCAAGGAAGAAGAGAATCGCAAGGAGTTAATATCGAACATCTCGCATGATTTAAAAACACCAATTACGGCAATCAAGGGTTATGTAGAAGGCATTCTTGATGGTGTCGCTAATAATCCAGAGAAATTGAATAAATATATGCATATCCTATATAAAAAATCGAGCGACCTGGATCGTCTGATTGATGAACTCTTCTTATATTCAAAGCTGGATTTGAACAGCATGCCCTTTCATTTTGAATCGATGGCTTTGATCCCCTTTCTACAAGATTGTGTGGGCGATCTGTCCTTTGACCTAGAGAAGAGAGGCATCACCCTAGAATGGGATCATTCAGGAGTCTCCGACCAACTGGCGATAAATGCGGATCGCGAGAAGCTTAAACGAGGCCTAGTCAACATCATTGAGAACAGTAAAAAGTTTATCGACAAAACACCCGGATATATTAGGATTCGCACCTCTTGTACGCCTGACATTGTATCCTTATCCATAGAGGATAATGGTATAGGCATTGATAAGCTGAGTCTGCCATATATCTTCGATCGATTCTATCGCGCGGATAAAGCAAGGAACACAGCTTACGGAGGCAGTGGTTTGGGTCTTGCTATTGCTAAGCAAATTATGGATGCTCACGGGGCCACCATTCATGCGGATAGCGAACCTGGAGTTGGCACGAAGATTACCATTACCTTTCCATATGACTTAAAGATACGGAGCTGAGCGAGTCGATGAAGCATATCCTTATTATCGAAGATGAAGATAGTATTGCTGAATTACAGAGAGATTACCTAGAAATCCATGGTTATAAGGTTGATATCGAATCCTCCGGTGACCGGGGTCTAGAGAAGGCTCTCCAATTCCCATATGACCTGCTGTTACTCGACCTAATGCTCCCTGGTATAGACGGCTTTGAGATTTGCAAACGGGTACGCGAAGCCAAGGATATTCCAGTTCTCATTGTCTCTGCGCGAAAAGAGGACATTGATAAAATTCGGGGACTAGGCTTGGGAGCGGACGACTACATTAGTAAACCCTTTAGCCCTAATGAGTTAGTTGCTAGAGTTCGGGCGCACCTCGTTCGGTACGAGCGTTTACTTGGTAGAGACGTTCCGAGACAGGAGGATATCCATATTCGCGGTCTACACATTGATAAAGTCGCCAGGCGTGTATTTATCAATCAGCAAGAAGTAAACCTAACTGCCAAGGAATTTGATTTACTGACGTATATGGCGACAAATCCCAATCGTGTATTCAGTAAAACTGATTTATTCGAGAGAATATGGGGTATGGATTCCATGGGTGACTTTGCTACAGTTACGGTGCACGTTGGCAAAATTCGCGAGAAAATTGAAACAGACACCTCAAACCCCCAATACATTGAAACGATCTGGGGTGCAGGGTATCGGTTTAAGACCTGAGGTGCAGAATGAATCGATTTGGTGTAGGGAATGCCCACTGTTAAATGGCGGGTTTTTATTTGTGACTTGCCGTATAGGCTCAGATGCTCTCCCGAGTTAGAATGTTTTCATCGTCAGTTCTCTATTTCGACAGTAAATTTAATTTGGTATTACTATAATATAATTATTAATTAAAATTCTCGCTAGGAGTAATGAATTCATGCCGTATATCCGATATATAGGAAGAGATTTCCCATAATATAAATTTTATTGTAAATAAAAGGGTTGACGTCCGTCATCGGACACGCTATACTAAGCACATAGGAAAATATTAATATCCCCCCCTTTCTAATGAAGGAGGAGGTGGCATTGGCCCTGCTGGATGAAATCATGTCAACAGAAGAAGCGTCCAAGCTTTGGGGGTTACATCAAGATCATGTGAAACGATTATGTCGCGAAGGAAAGGTCATCTGCCGGAAGTTCGGTAAGACCTACATTCTCGAGAAAAATCAACCCAATCCAAAGCGTTAAGAAAGTAAAGGTAGTTCAATCGGTTTCGAAGGGATCAACTTAGATGGTTTATGATGGGATCTTAATCGGATTACTTGTCGGACTCATTCGTGCCGGATGGCGGAACGGATTGACGGCGCTGTCACAGATTCAAATTCGAGGCGGTCTGATCTTCCCAGCTTTGCTTCTCATACAATTTGCACTGTTTCTCCTTCATGAACGAATTGAAGTTATCGAAGAGTATAGCGGTTATATGTTCATGGTCATATACGCAGTTGGGCTGTATGTACTCTGGCTCAATCGCAATGAAAAAGGGTTTTGGTGGATCTTCACTGGAGTAGCACTTAATTTTCTCGTTATGTTGGTGAATGGCGGTAAAATGCCAGTTTCCATAGAAGCCGCCGCAGCTGTCTTGAGTCCAGTAGCTGTTGAAGTTCTACAAGAGGGGACAACACTCTCTAAGCACATGGCATTAAATGAATCGACTTTGTTACCTTTCCTCGGCGATATTATTCCATTGACATCTCCATACCCTAGAACTCAGATCATTAGCATCGGGGATGTAATCATGAACGTCGGAATCTTCATTTACTTGCAGCACATGATGCTAGCATACAAATTACGGGCTTCTCTGGAACAATAACATAGATTAATAATCTTAATTAAATAATAAAAACCTGAAAGGAGATTAGTAAATATGAAGAAACTTGAAGGAATTAAAATCACTCGCATTCTATTTAATGCAATGATCGTAGCTTCAGTTGTTGTCTCGTTGTCAGCTGGTTTTAAATTTGTAGGCTGATCTCAAGAACGTAAAATAGAGCTTTTCTGGACAGATACATAGACTAATATTCTTAAATAATAACGAACCTGAAAGGAGATTGGTAAATATGAAGAAACTTGAAGGAATTAAAATCACTCGCATTCTCGTCAATGCAATGATCGTAGCTTCGGTTGTTATCTCATTGACTTCGGGCTTTAAATTCGTTGGGTAAACAACCAAGTTATCGTAACTCTTTCATAAGGATTCAACATCGGTTACTATTAAGGGAAACAGTTACTCTGTTTCCCTTTTGTTTATTTACATAAGTGTTATCGGAGGTCAGGAGAAAATATGGAGATCTCATACAGAGTCATTAGACAACTCCGTCAACCCGCTAATAGCTATATATTACTAGTCTACTTGATAGGTGCGTCTCTCTTTTGGGTTACCAACCATTTATCGATTCGCGCTTACTCACTCTCCGATTGGGTTTTGATTTATGCTATGGTCGCCGCGGTGTTGATATTGGACCATTATACATTCCAGCTTCCACCGGAAGGAAATGGTCAATCCATGGATTCCTCTGTCTATTTGGCTGCCGTTTTTGTTTTTGGTGGTAGTTTCTCTCTTTATATTTTGCTATTTTGCTCCATTGTTGGTTTTCTAATTAATAGAAAACTTAAATGGTGGAAACAACTCCTTAACCTTGCTATGTATACCATAATGATTTGTGGAGCAACAGGTACTTTTTACTTGCTGGGAGGAGAGACTGGAGGATTTGATCCTTTTCAATTGCAAACCTATATTTTCTCTCTAGCTGTCTATTTTATAATTAACGTTTTTTTGGTGGGATTTTATTACTACCTTCTTTATAAAGGAAAATTATACGAGACTATAAAAACTTTCTTAACCGATGCCATGTTTGCATATTTGAGTACGTTATTACTATCCATCGTGCTGGTTATTCTAATCGTAAGCAACCGATATATTGGGTTGTTTTTGTTCCTGACCATCGCCGTGCTACTCTCCTATACGTTCCGCCAATTGTTCAAAATGTACAATAAAATGAGCGACAAAGCGAACATGGACCAGCGAACCGGACTCTTCAATCACAGCTACTTCGAAGAGAAGCTGGATGAATATATGAAGCAAGGAAGAGAACAGAATATTCCGTTATCTCTGGCCATGATAGACCTGGATGATTTCAAGAAATACAACGATGCTTTTGGACACCCGCAAGGGGATCGGCTTCTCAGCTTCTTTGGCGGAATTTTCAAAGCGGAATGTGACTCCCACAAGTTATTTGCGGCCCGTTTTGGTGGAGAAGAGTTTTCGATTATTATGCCTGGATATACGAAGAAGACAGCAAAGGAATTCCTAGACGGGCTTCGGAAGAAAATCAACGATGCACCATTCGATGGGGTTGATGTATTCCCGCATGGTTGTATATCGTTCTCAGCTGGCATAATTGAAGCCAATCAAGAGCGCTACGATAAGAACCAACTGATCGATTGGGCCGACCGCGCTATGTATGTTGCGAAATCTAAAGGGAAAAATACGGTATCCATTTATGGGGAACAAATTAATCTTCCACACCGACTTGAGGATGATATTAACGAGCTCGAGCAGCATGTGAAGATTTTCTTATCTAAAGATGTCTATACCTATAAGCACTCGAAACGGGTATTCTCCTATGCGGTTGATATGGCCGAGGTATTGGAGTTAAACGAAGAGGAGCGCCGATTGCTAGTATTAGGTGCTCTCATACACGATATCGGCAAATTGGAAATCCCTCGGGATATTCTGAATAAAAAGACAACACTGTCCAGCGACGAATGGGAAATTGTCAAAAAGCACGTGATATGGGGCAAGGAAATCGTGCTTGTTACAGAGCATTTTAAGGACCTAGTCCCTCTCGTCGAATTCCATCATGAACGTTATGATGGAAAAGGCTACCCCCAAGGGCTCAAAAGTAAAGAAATCCCACGGCTTGCCCGAATGTTATGTATCATTGATTCCTTCGACGCGATGACGACGGAACGGCCATATCAGTTAACGAAGTCCTTTGTCGAGGCACTAAACGAAATAAAAAAATGCTCGGGTTCCCAATTTGACCCCGAGCTTGCCGCCCTCTTTATTACATATATCGAGAGTAAATGAATATGAATGCGAATAGTGCCCATTATTTTATAATCATTACAGGACACTTAGCTAGCTTTGCTACCTTGTGGCTAACACTACCAAGCACAAATTCCTGCAAGCCATTCAATCCTCGACTACCAATCAGGATAATATCCATAACATGTTCTTTCGCATAAGCTACGATAGAAGGAGCAGGCTCACCACGAATAATCTTAATTTCGTAACTCACCAGCGCTTCCTGAGCTCTCTTTTCTATAGATTTCATCTTCTCCTGCCGAAGCTGAGTAATACCCTCCGCATCCAAACTACGCAATGAATCGGCTTTAGATGTCTTACTATCGACTACATAAAGAACGACTATATGTGCTCCAGAATTATTATTCGCCAAATCAATCGCTTGTTCTGCCGCTCTTAATGAATGCGCAGAACCATCTGACGCCAGTAGTATCTTCCTAAACATAACAACATCCCTTTCTTGTTCTTACGTTTGTTATTTCGAAAATAATGTTAATCACGTTCTACTAGATCACGTTGCAAATATTGTTCCAATGTATTGGTTAATGCAAAGATGGTATGAGCCAAATCCAAATTCTCATAAGCATACTCACACTGTGACTCATAAGCCATATCCTGATCATAGTGCATAAGATTTCGTTTAATACTCTCCTCAGACAGGTGACACTCTCTCTGTCGACTGGCAACCGTATCACGGTCTGCATAGATGAACAAGCGGATTACCCGATCTCCATACATTCTCTTCAATGCATCTGCCCCATCGGGATTTAAGATTAAATAAATACAACCCGTTCTAAGAAAAAGCTGTTCAATATCCTTATGCTTAACCCCGAATAAATTATTGTGTATACGAACGGTTTCTAGAAACTCACCGGCTTGTTCTTCGATCAAGAATTGTTCTCTAGTAATAAAATAATAATCTTCCTCATCTGTCTCTCCCGGTCGTTTAGCTCGTGTAGAATACGAGATGACTTTTTTCATCCCAAGTGTAGTTCCCACCATCTCTGCTACCGTCTTACGACCCGACCCATCTGGACCTGTAAATACGAATATCACTTCACGATCCTTTAATTCATACATCTGTGGTCCCCCTATCGGATTTATATAAATTTACTCGTCATTTAAACTGTAGCAAGCTTTCGCCAATCCTGATGTGATTTTTCGCATTCAAGACTGGTTAGCAGACCAGAAGTTCTCGAAAGATCACCTTCTTCTAACATTTCCTTGATAAAGCCTAGCCCCAGTTTTTCGATCCACTCATTGTTGAACTCACAAGCATTAGATTCTAATACTTTTCTTTCCACACCCAGTTGATAATAAAAATGGGGTAATCCTTCATGTGTGATGATATAACTAACCACGAGAATATCGTTGTTCTCCGTGTGATGATATAAAATTTGGTAGGTTTTATCATCAATCACCCAGATTTCCTTCATATGTATCACTCCTGATTTATTTTTGATAATGCTTAATTCGCATGAGTTGAACAACGTCATTATAACCGACAGAATTATATTTGTGTAGAACCGGTTATACTTTATTAGTCAATATTGTGTTCAATTATAAATGATTGTAATTGAAAAGGAATATACTTATGATATAAATACGATGATATATCGTCACTCAAGCCAAAAGGAGAGCACCTATGCCAGAGCAACTTCATCCGGACTATCCCTACAAAAAAAACGATTAAACGCAACTATAGACAGGATGCCTACTCCTCGAATATTCGTCAAGCCATGGTGGACCTTGATTTTCTAGATAGCAGTCAAAGCTATATTAATGTTCTGACCAATACCAAGCTGTTAGAGATGGCAGACAGAAGCTTATCCCACATTAAGAGGAATCCCTATTTTGCAGAATAGACCTTACTAGTGATTCCAGTGTGATCGCTGATAAAATTTATAAGGGAAAAGCATCTCTTTATCGCCGGGATACTCAGCAGCCCATCATTATCGATTGGCGTTCTCCTGTTGCCAATCTTTATTACGAAGGAAGGGGAGGTGCTATTCAATACGAAGCTGAACAAGGAACCATCCATTGTGAGCTTACTCTAAAACGACAATATAGCATCGAAGATGGACAACTTACGGATGTTCGAGACATTGATGTAACCGCCCGAGACGAACTTCTGCAAACCTCGTTACAGAGTAATAACAATCAGCGTCTGAAGGATATTGTATCCACTATTCAAGCTGAACAGAATCGGATCATCCGTTCAGACATGTACCGACCGCTCATCGTTCAGGGAGTTGCTTGCCGGCAGTGGCAAAACAACCATTGTCCTGCACCGCATTGCTTATTTCATACATACACATGCCGACAAATTTGATCCTGACAGCTTTATGATATTGGCTCCTAATCGATTGTTCCTTAATTATATCCCGATGTTCTTCCCGCAGTGATACGAAGCACATTTCCCGAGTTTGTTCAATCCTGTATAGGTACTAAATACATAATGAACGATACAAAAGAGAAACTCATCACCCTACTTGACCCCAACAATAAATTCAGAAGATCGTGCTCTTGTTAGCTGGGCTTCAGGCTTCAAGGGCTCATTAGCATTTCGGCAAGTACTTGATCAGTATGTTCAGACTATTCTCACCAACCTTCTACCACAGAATGATTTCCGGGTCGGATCTCACATCATATATCCAGCATCAACGATACAACGTATATTATGTGAGGACTATTGATATTTGCCGATCTATAGACGTCTAGATAGCTTAACCTGAAAATCGAAAAGAAGCTTATTCTTAAAAAATTGAAAATAATTATGATATGGGTCAATTTCAAATCGTCGATGTATTCAAGCATTACCACGAACTATTTAATAATGAGCATTATCACGATTTCCTCAATAAAGTTATCAATGACGAAGCTAAATTAAACTTCCTTTGTAGAGAATCGATTTCCTTGCTTCACGGCAAGCGATATGAAATCGAAGATACGGGAGCTTTACTGTATCTTCAACATGCACTTTGGGGACCCAAAGAGCCCATGACTATTCGTTCCGTCGTTATAGATGAAGCTCAAGATTTTAGCTTGCTTCAGGTATTGGCTTTAAGAAACATATTGAATACAAACTTACTTACCATAATGGGCGATTTATCCCAAGGTATTCATGGTTATCGAGGAATTAATGACTGGACGGAGCTTAACTCAAGTGTGTTCGACCAGAGTAATGCTCATTATGTCACTTTAGAGAATAGCTATCAACCACCATAGAAATCATGGACCTTGCCAACCAAGTCATCATGCAGAGCACAATACCAGATTTATTATTGGCGAAGCCTGTCGTGCGACATGGAGACAAGCCCGATATTGAAGAGTTTACTGATCTTCCAAGTCTGGCACAATCCCTCATTGAAATATCGAGAAGTCACGATCATCAGAAAAGCATAGATCCGTTGGTATCATAACCAAAACCATGAAGGACGCCAAGACGATAAAGATAGCATTACAGAAAAAAGCGAATCGCTATATCGATAATCTCTGGGAAGGAAGAAATTCGAACCGGAGACATCAACATCATTCCTTCTTATTATATGTTGCAATGACAAGACCTTTACACAAATTATCTATTCTCTGCTTAACACGAACAATTCAACCACTATATGTTACAATACTCGAAGAGCAAGGCTGAATATTGCAAAATACCTAATGAAAGAGGAATTTGAATGAGACTGATTAAAACCATGATTCACCCTTCGGTTAATAGCGTTGAAGGAAGAACCTATAATAGAAGAGCAGCGAGAGGTATTATTCTGAGGGGTTCAAAGATCCTCCTGCTCTACACGAAGAGATACAATGACTATAGCTTCCCTGGTGGTGGTGTCGAGCTTGGGGAGGATTGGATATCAGGCTTGAGAAGAGAACTAGCAGAGGAAACCGGGGCAAACAATATTCAAATCATTAGTGAGTTTGGGTATATTGACGAATATCGACCACACTATAAGCCAGAGTTTGATTTGATTCATATGGTGTCTAATTTTTATGTTTGTGAAATTGACGAAGTATTAAATCAGGCGAGTCTGGAAGATTATGAAATCGATAACGGTATGTCTTCGATGTGGGTCGATATTCATGAGGCCATCAGACACAACAAAGAAGTCATGGTGAATCAGGAATCGAGTATGGGACTTTCCATTGAGAGAGAAACTCTCGTATTAGAGTTAGTTGCGCAAGAGCTGGTACAATCAGTATCCGTTGGTCATCTATTGCACACCGCCACTCCAATGGGGTAATACACATCCTTTCTCGGGGGCTCAATCGTAACACCTCGTTGATAATATACCTCAATATCTGAGAATGCTTGAAACAAATCGATAAATTCTTCTATCGTATATTGATGAATATGAAAAGGAGATCCACAAGGTTTACCTCTCCCTTGACCGAATGGAGTTGACAGTACTAGGGTTCCTCCAAGGTTCAATAAATAATAACTCTTCTTCCGACACATGTTCAATTGTCGTAAAGCAAAGAATAGTATCAAAAGTTCCTATTTTTCTATTAGAAATGGATCGATAGCATCATTTACATCATATGAAGCAAGGGGGTGATAATACCTCCCCCTTGCGTATTGAATAACATCTGGTTCCAAATCAACCCCTATTATCCCTTCGATATCATGCTTGCACACCTTAGCAATCATCTGGGTGCCAAATCCTGACCCAAAGGCCAAATCCAAGACTCTTCCCTTCACATAAGGAGTTGAGAAATAATAGCGTGCTATATGCTCCAAAAGCATATTATTCGTCGGCTTCATCTTCTCCGGTATAACTCTTTCTCCCGTATCCTTCAACATCATATATCATCGCCTTTATTAATTTTTATAGTAAGTGTCTTTTTCCATTTCATGCAGTATTCCACTCGCTTTAAACCATAGTAAGTTATACTCAGTTATAATTGATTATAGTTAAAAAAGTAAATAAGCTCAAATACGCCGAAAATGTAAGCATTATCGATTATTCATATTAATACAACGCTTACATTCGATCTTATTTAAATCGCAAACTCTACACAATCTGTGTATAATCAATACTTGTGGGATTATCGGATCTGACTATTCTGAGAGTGAATAGTCTACAATACTAAAGATAGAAATTAGGAGGATGGAGAATTGAATTTATTACAGCTTAGAAAATCATGGTTTTCAAATGTAAGAATGGACACATTAGCGGGTATGACTGTGGCTTTCGCACTAATTCCAGAGGCTATTGCATTCTCCATTATCGCCGGGCTTGATCCAATGGTAGGCTTATATGCTTCATTCTGTATAGCCGTCATCATATCCATTGTTGGTGGTCGTCCAGGTATGATTTCGGCTGCTACTGGAGCTATGGCTCTACTAATGGTGACGCTAGTGGCTAGTCATGGTGTCGAATATTTATTAGCGGCAACAGTTTTAACGGGAATCATTCAAATTATTATGGGGATATTTAAGCTAGGACGATTTATTACATTCATCCCTCATTCCGTCATGCTCGGATTTGTTAACGCACTTGCTATTCTAATCTTTATGGCTCAATTGACTCAATTTAAAGGGCAATCTTGGTTAATGTATGTGATGGTTGCAGCAACACTTGCTATTATTTATTTGCTCCCGCGGATTACGAAGGCTGTTCCTTCAGCATTGGTTGCTATTGTAGTGATTACCGCTATTGCGATATTCTCAGGTGTTAATTTAAGTACTGTTGGAGATATGGGCCATATTTCCCGTACCTTTCCTATGTTTCACCTACCTGATGTTTTGTTTTCCTTAGATACATTATGGATAATATTGCCTACATCCATCACTCTAGCTATTGTAGGGACGCTCGAATCCTTATTAACCGCGACGATTGTTGATGAAGCAACGGACACGAAGAGTAATAAGAACAAGGAAATTCGCGGACAAGGAATCGCCAATACCATCACAGGCTTCTTCGGCGGTATGGCAGGCTGTGCAATGATCGGGCAATCGGTTATTAATGTGAAGTCCGGCGGTAGGGGTCGATTATCTTCTATGGTTGCGGGTGTGTTCCTACTCTTCCTCATCATTGTATTAGGTGACATTGTTAAACAAATTCCAATGGCAGCCCTCGTAGGCGTGATGATTATGGTGTCTATCGGCACCTTTGACTGGCAATCCCTTAGGGATTTAAGACGAGTACCTTTATCAGATTCGTTGGTTATGGTTATCACGGTTTTCATTGTTGTTTATACACATGACTTAGCGAAGGGTGTATTTGCAGGTGTTGTGTTGAGCGCAGTCATCTTCGGCTGGAAAATGTCACGTCTGAACGTAAGAACCGCAACGGATGAACATACGAAGATATATAAAGTATACGGACAGTTGTTCTTTGGAACGAGCACTCATTTTGTAGAGCTTTTTGATTTTGCCGATGATCTTGACAATATCATTATTGATTTTACGCAATCACACGTTTGGGACCATTCTGCAGTTACTGCGATTGCCAAGGTTAACTATCGATACAAGCAGCTCGGTAAGAATGTTATTATTTCGAATCTCAATGATGAAAGTAGAATGCTTCTGGACCAAATAGGAATGGCTGTTCCTTCGGGTCATTAAACAAGCTGGGGTGCAACGAATATATTCCCAGCATAGCGAGCAGTTCATTTGCATGCGGGAACTTTACTCCCCCTGACCTCCCTCGTCATTATTCCGGGACAAAATAAAGAGCCGATTGCTCGACTCACTATGTAGATTTTCTATATCTCAACACGGATGCAATTACGAAAATGATTTTCTTGAAGAGATTCGTTGTTATTTGATAATTGTTCCGGATCTCCTGAATCATTTCCTTCTTTGTTTCTTCATTTGAATTTGACCACGATTGTAATGCTTGTCTACGATATTCCGATTCATAAATTATCGTATTGTCATCCTCCTGTTGTAACAATAATGAATTTCTATCATCATTCATTATATCCAACGTTTTCAACCGTTATTCAATGTCTGCGAGGTTGATTTATTTACCATATAAACGATATCTTGCAGCAGATTGAGTGTCCCGCAGTTTAACGCCTATACGTGATCCGCAAATCATCCTGGCAATAATCCGGTACATTGGCTACGCAGATTCCTTTTTCAGTAGCGGCTATTAGCATAATGCCCCCTAGTATTATCTAAATCAGCAATGTCCATTGATTGTATATTTCAATTAAGTCATCTTCCAATTTATCTTTATCCGCATCTATTTCTTTTGCTTCTTTCTCGTACTGATCAATCATCAATTTTACCCCGTCATATAAAGAAATATTCAGATCTAATCCTTCAATATCCTGTTTGATTTTAGTAATATCATATAATCCCGCATATTTTTTCTCATAATAGATATGACCGAATAATTCAGGAGAAAACTTGTATAGGACATCAGTTGGTATATGAATAATCTTAGGTTCTATACCCAGAATTTTTCCGAACTCAAGATATAAATCATCCCATATATGTCTTTCTTCATTAGCCACATGATAACTTTTTGCATATGTACGTTTATTGCCCACCGCACCTGCATATGCTTTAGCTAAATCTGCTGCAAATGTAAAAGTAAATGGTGTTGTTCCATCACCAAACATCACTAATGGCTTACCTTTTCGTATTCGGTCTACGATACCGTGGTTCTGCCTTAAAACTCCTAAATTTATTGCACCAATTCCGAAAGTAAGTGAAGGTCTTATAATAGTAATGGGTATCCGACGATTCTCAACCAAATCATTTAAGTATCTTTCTATCTCTGCCTTAAGGAATCCGTATCCGAATAAGGGACTATCCGTTAGTTCTTCTTGTTCCTCTACCGCAGGTACTGTTCTTAGTGGTCTCTTATAAGCAGCGACAGAAGATGTAATAATTATTTGCTCGACTTGATCCTTAAATGTGTCAATGGTTAACTGGGCATCCTCTTTCGTGAAACAAATCATATCAATCACAACATCAAATTTAAAGTTTTTCATCATGTCTTTAAATTTAATAGAATCTTTTCTGTCTCCTACAATTTCTCGTACTTCACCTTGGAAATTCAATTTCGTGTTCCCTCTATGGAATATAAATATTTCATGGTTTTTTAGAAGTAATTCATGGACAATACATCTGCTGATGACTCCGGTACCGCCTAATATTAATATTCTCATAACGATTCTCTTCTTTCGTCAATTAGAGTAAACGGTCTATACACGGCCCACATGATCACTAAGCTAAGCGTGCTTGCGAAAAAAAAGAACAGCAAATCAACCAGACTTAATACAATATATACGGATACACAACTGATAATTATGATTAACGTACGCAGCGGATGAGAAATTCCAATAACAAATGCATTTTTAATCAAACCAATGATTTTAGCGTCATAGTGCGCAGCAACCGGAAATATATAAATGAGGACTACACTATAAATTAAAATGATACTAAATGATAAAAGGAAGAGGAGGTCGCCCATAGCACTGTCCCAGGATCGGACAAACTGTATGGCAACATACAGTAGGTACCCCAGAATCAAAAGAAGTATTCCAACTCCATTCGCCTTGGCGAACTCCTTCTTGTAAGATTTCATAAAGGTATTAAGTAGAGGAGCATCCTCATTGCCCATAACCCATTGACGAGTCACACTAAACATCGCTACAGTCGCCGGAAACACACCCAGAACGATCAGTCCCAGTAAGGAGAACACCATCCATAGAAAGTTCACATATACAAGCCGAACAAACCATTGACAAAAGAGATATGCAACCCCTCTAATACCGCTAAATCCCATCTTTTTATCTCCTTGATCAAGTTATTTAACAGCGCCACTGACAACTCCATTTACAACTCTTTTCTCAAATATTAAATATAAGATTAAAAGTGGTGCAATGGTCACTAATGTAAATGCAAGCATCATCGGCCAATCCTGCATGCCCATACTTTCTCTAAGCATAAACAGCTGGTAAGGTAATGTTCTCATATCAGATGATGTTGTAAAAGCAAGTACGAAGGGGAATTCATTCCATGATTCCCGCAAAGAAAATATACTTACGGTTAGAATCGCGGGTAATGAAATGGGAATGATGACATACCAGACTACCTGCCAAGGGCGTGCCCCGTCAATCGATGCCGCTTCCTCCAACGCTCTAGGGATAGCTTGGAAAAATCCAGCTAAAACCCATGTTGCCAATGGAACCGCAGTCGCAGTATACGTAATAATCAAGGCTATTCGGGTATCCAATAATCCAAGAGTGGCAATTCCTGTGAATAATGGAACAATTAAACTCGCTCTTGGAATGATTCGTGGAATCAAGATAATCATTAATAAGACATGACGAAATTTAAAAGCATACCTCGCAAAGCCATATCCTGCAATAACACTGGTGACCACAGCCAGGATAGTGGACGTAATCGCTAAAATCACACTATTTAACATAAAAGTCCAAAAATCAGGATAAGTAAATACTCTTGCATAGTTTTCCAAATATAGACTGTTTGGTATCAAAGAAGGGGGCGTATCATACACTTCCGTCTGTGTTTTGAAAGATGCTGAAAGCGCCCATATAAATGGAAATACAGTCCATACTACCAAGATGATCAATGGTATCCAATGTAGATTATCAGAAACATTCTTTTTAACTTTTTGTAAAGATTGGCTACTCATATGATCACTCCGATGCCTTAAATATTTTTAAATATAACATGCTGGTACCCACATTAAACAATAAGATGAATACCATGACGGTGCTTCCCAAGGAATACTTTAATTCGGTGAAAGCAACATTATACATATAGACAGCCATAAACTCTGTTGCTCTATTCGGTCCACCGCCTGTAAGCGGCAAAACAACATCAAACATGTTGAAGCTTGCAAAACTCAACCAAATCATAGCGATACCCATCATTGGAGCAATTAAGGGAAGAATAATTTTCGTTAATACATAGTATTTATTAGCTCCATCTACCTCTGCAGCTTGAAACAGTTCATTGTCTATGCTTTGCAAACCCGCCAGCAATATCAATATAGAAAAAGGAACGATATGCCACACATTGGCTAAGACAGTTACAAATACAGCCCAGTTTGGTGAGGATAAGAATAGAATCGGTTCAAACCCGAAGCTGGCTAATACCATGTTTACCAATCCCACATCACTGCTAAACATAAATCTGAACATGATAGCTGTAGCGATTCCGGAGACCAGATAAGGAATCAAGGCAAGTCCTTTGAACGTATTTTTCATCGTTTTCACCTTATATAAACTAAGCGCAAAACTCATTGCTAAAATTAGTCCCAATACTACACTGCTTAGTACAAAAATCAAAGATCTGACTAAAGCATTCTGAAAGTTCTCATTGTTAAACAGATAAATATAATTATCAAACCATACAAATGGTTTATCTACGTAACTTAGGTCGTATCGAAAGAAAGATAACAAAGTCCCGGAGATGACTGCATAACCTAATACACCTAAAACAAAAAGTATGGCAGGAAAAATGAGTAAATACGGGATAACCCGCTTCGGTAGTGTGCGCTTTTTTCGAATATGTTGTTTCATTCCCAATTGCTGTTCGCCCTGCAAATTATTCCCTCCCTACCAAAATATTAATTTGTACTGGCGTGGAAACGTCCAGTACAAATTAATCAAGATTCAAATTTAAAAATTTTATCGTATTACTGATCTAATACATTAATCTGTGCTTGATATTTTTGTGCAATTTCTGCTGCAGGTCTATCTGGATTTGCAACCGCTTCTTGCATAAGATCCAGTAATATCCGCTGTAATTCCGGATGTTTCAAGTGACCAGGAACAAATTCAGCTCGACCAAAAGCGTCTTCAAGCTCAGCTTGCCACGGTTTCGCTTCAAAATAAGCATCTTCTGTCATAACTGTAATATTCGTAGTTGGTTGATAACGATGCGCTACCTCTCTGACAATATCCGTGCTGGATAAATATTGAAGTACTTTAGATACAGCATCTGGATGTTCTGTTTTCTTGCTAACCATCATCACCCAGCTAGAAGCGTTCGGTCTGCCTGCTTCTTCCGCTCCAGGTCTTGCAGGTTGTTCCATAGCCTTCCACTTCTCACCATATGGTCCTAAATCCTTATTAATAATCGGGAAGATATTGTCTCCAATTGTAGCCATTGCTGTATTACCGCTGATAAAGGCTCCCCTCATTTCACCTGATTGCCAGGCTAGTGTTTCAGGATGAGCTAATCCTTCTCTCATCAATGTCTGATAAAAATTAATTAGATACTTACCTGCATCTGAATCCATGATGGGCAATCCTGATTCTGTATATTCTCCGCCCATCGATTGAAACTGAGACTGGAACCAGTTTGGTGCGTTATCAGCGCCTACTACAACTCCAAAACCATACTGACCCGCTTTCAAATGTCCCTCATCTTTAAGCTTTCTTGCTGCATCCAATACATCATCCCATGTCTTAGGAGGGTTGATCCCTGCTTCAGCAAACCAATCGGATCGATATACATTCCATCTTGGACCCATATGAATAGCTAAACCATGCGGTTTACCTTGATAACTGGTAATGCTAAATGCTTGGGGCATTAAATTATTGTAGCTGACAGGATCATTTGCTTTCCACTCATCATACTCACTTGTCATATCATACAAAACACCTTGGTTACCTAAAGTGAAAACGTTCTCATGATACGTTTGGAAAATATCAGGTGCGTTATCTGCGTTATAATTTCTCATAAAATCAGCTACACTTTGTTCTAATGGAATGACATCCGTTTCAACCTTAATGTGCGGATATTGTTTATGGAAAGAATCGAATTTATCACCGGGAATGAAATCTTCTCTCCCGAACCAAACGCGAACGGTTACTTCTTCGGGTGTTTCAACCACATTTTCTTTGTTCCCTGTATTCCCTGCATTCCCTTTGCTTTCTGCATTTCCAGTATCCCCCGTTTTTCCTGCATTACCGCTGTTATTACTGCATCCAATGACCATTGTCAAAATCAGAAACATTAATGTTACAAGTTTTAAAGTCCTTTTCAAAATTCTACACCCCTTATTCATAATTTTATTTGGCAATTTTCAAATTCAAACAATTTGTACGGAGAAAATTAGATCCTTAACACTCCCTTCTATTCTGAAATTCGATTTGAATTTGAAATGTCGATATCAATGTATTAGATTTGTATGCGATAAACAATCACCCATTAGACCGCGAAATACACTGATTCGCTATAATAAGCGATCTGTGTTCAATCTGCATATCCATTAGTCAAATGGTATATGGTTCGGCATTTATGCTCTATCTGGATTATGATATACTTTGGTATGAACGTATGAAGCCTAACAATAGGAGAATATATGAAAAGTTGGTTTTGGATAAGAATAAAATTATTACTAATGAATAAACAGTTACGGCTTATTTTTTTTCTGACTTTTTTTGTGTTTTTGTTCATAGCATCTATAAGTATATTTCTTTATAATGATTATCGGAGTAAATTAGACAAGAACTTAAACCTTCCTCACATAGAATTGCTCCAAATCAATTTAGACGTGGCGAACCAAGCCTTTGAAGAATTTGATACAATAGCAAAACAATTATCCTACCACCCTACGGCACATTATTATGTAACCGCTTCTATTCATGAGAGGAAGGATTCGGCGTATTTACTGTTATCTTATTTGAAATCGGTATCTTACGGTGACGATGTGCATTCAATATATATAGTGGACTTATATAACAAGAGGATTTTATCTTCTCTTTCCGATTATGATCAAGATTGGGTCTGGACAGAAGCTTCTGATCAAACTTGGATACCATGGGTCGAAGAAATGAATAATACACCGATGCTTATTACCAGACGAAAGATGGGATTAGGCGTGAATATGAATAATAAAGAGTTAATTTCTCTGTTTCGTCCCATCAAAGTGAATGATAAACTTGTCGGTACAGTTATTATCAATGTTGATTATGATAAGTTTTTTGCAAATATATATAGTCAAGTAAATACCCCGCAATATATATTCGATTTTGAGGGAGAACTCATCTATCCGGACTTGAATCTTCCAATTCAAGCAAGTGAAGTACGTAAAGCAATGAATGTAATGGGAGACCGGCCCTTCCAAGAAGTAGAGCTTGATAAAAGGACTTATCTGGCGAATCAAGCATACTCTGGGGTGACCGGATGGCATTGGATATCCTTCATCCCGCTGGAGGATTTGCTGAAGAATGCCTATCTGGTCCGCAATATCATTGTTTCGTTGTGTATACTGTCCATTCTAATCGGTTACTTAGCCATTCATTATTATAGTTATATAGCATTTCGCCCTTTAAAAAGAGTTAAGCATTTAATAACTAATAGCAAAGAGGCATCTTCTGCTGCAGATCTGCAGGATGTGGAGAAATACATTCTAAATTTGATAAAGAAATTTAACCTAAACAATGAAGTTGTAAAGCACAGTCTGCCTGAGCTCCGCTCTAAATTTATTCGCGATATCCTTCTACAGCAAATTGGAATAAAAGAAATACAAACGAAATACGAAAAATATTTTAGTGATTGGACCAATGAGCCTCTATTCACCGCGGTCATATCAATTAATTGTTATGCAGAGTGGGCCTCAAGTTTTAATGAAGAGGATCAGCTGCTGTTAAAATATGCGTTATTCAATCTTGTCGAAGAGATGTTAGATACAAAATGGCGTGTTGTTAGTATAGGAATTGATAAAGAAAATACGTTGCTGATCATACAATCGAATAACCGTCATGAAAATCAAGAATTCTCTCTTCAGTCTAACTTTAGGGGAATTATCGAAAACTCAAAAAAATACTTACAGCTCAGTCTGTCTGTTGGAATTGGAAACCAAATTGTTTCTATTAAAGAATTAACTCAATCCTATGTAGAAGCAAGAGATGCACTGAAAAGCAGACTATATACCGGTTATGGACAAGTAAATGTCTTCTCTCAAGAAGCGCTTGAAAATAAAGAAGCTCAAGAAAACGATAAGTTTAACCGGTGGTTTGAACAATGGATGCGGGAGATTATTGCTGTCATTGAGTTTGGAGATAAGAACAGCTCTGTTGAAGCTGTGGAACAATGGTCGAATTGGATTTTGGAGAATAGGCCTTGCCCAGAGAGTATTTATGCTTCGGCTAATAAATTTATCATTACACTCTTTAATCTGTTCCAATCTAATTCCCTATCCGAGCCTTGGATGTTAGAAAATTATACAGAGCATCAATTAAGAATGATGGATATCCAAGATATTAAGAAGCTTATGACCGAAGCTGTCATAGAATTAGCCGATGGATTAAAACAAAAAGCAGGAAGAAAAGAATACCATTTAGTCAAACGAATGATTGATTATATGGAGCATAATCTTAGTGAAAATGTTGGATTAGAGCAAGTTGCCGATTCTGTACAGATGAGTACTTCATTTGTAAGTAAATTATTCAAACAAGAAACCGATTTTTCCGTTTATGAATATTTAACAAACTTACGGATAGAAAAGGCTTGTAAGCTATTGATTGAAACAGATAATAAATTGACTGAAATTGCACTACAAGTGGGCTACCAAAATGAAAACAGCTTTATCCGCACCTTTCGAAAGCTCAAAGTAGTAACACCAGGTAAGTACAGAGAGATGAAAAAAGTGAATTAATAAATATTGCATGTAATGAAAAGAGGTTTTGTGATGAAAGTTCGAGGATGGAGTATACTATTCATTATTTTCTTCTTGGGGTTATTTGTACCGCTTACAGGCTGCAATCGAGAACTACATCCCAACAATATAGCAACAGATGATCCGAGCACGTATCCAAATAGGTCTATTTCTTTAATTGTACCCTTTAGTGCTGGTGGTGGAACAGACCTGATTGCCAGAGCTCTTGCAAAAGCGAGCGAAAAACATTTGGGACAACCCATAACGGTTGTCAACAGAATCGGAGGCAGCGGTTCGTTAGGTTTATTGGAGGGCTCAAGCGCAAAAGAAGACGGCTACACGGTTACCATGTTAGTCACTGAATTGTCCACATTACCCCATCTTGGGCTTCTACCCATAAATTACAAGAATTTTAAACCGATATTAATGATAAATGCCGATCCTGCAGCTATTACAGTGCGAGCAGATAGTCAATGGAAAACAATAACGCAACTTCTGGATTATACTAGATTGAATCCAGATCAAGTGAAAATGGGTAATGCGGGCACTGGATCCGTCTGGCACCTTGCAGCAAGCACTGTCGAAAAAGCAGCAAAAGTTAAATTTAATCATATTCCATTTGAAGGAGCTGCTCCTGCAATTTCCGCCTTATTAAGTGGACATATAGATGCTCTCCCCGTAAGCGCAGCAGAGGTTAAAGCCAATCCAGGAGCTCAAGATCTACATGTATTGACCATTCTTAACGAAAAACCATCCGTTTCATTTCCTGATGTTAAAACGATTGGGCAGGAAACGGGTCTTGATTTCAATTATTTTCATGCTTGGAGAGGTATTGGTGCCCCTAAGGATACGCCAGATGACATTGTAAAAGTGCTAGAAGATGCATTCAACAAAGGAATTAAGGAAAAAAAATTCAAAGAGTTTATGGAATATAATGGATTTTCTGTCTTTGTTAAAAATCACAGTGAATTTGGACAGCATCTCAAGGGCCAGCATATTATATTGGATAATCAAATCCCTGAGCTACTGCCTTAACAAGAACGAGATTACGCGATTTTCAATCTCCTTAACGATCTAAATCGTCAAGCTGATCTTGATATTTCATGGCAATCGTCTCCGCTGGCGTATTCGGATTCGCAACGGCTTCCTGCATTAAATCGACGAGTACTCTTTGTACTGTAGGATGCTTTATATGTCCTGGAATAAATTCTGCTTTGTTAAACTGCTCCCTAAGCTCTGCTTGCCAAGGCTTTGCCTCATAATATTCAGGCTCTGTCATAACTGTTATGTTCATCGTGGGTTGATAACGATGAGCGACCTCTCGCACAATTTCAGTATCCGACAAATATTGAAGTACAAGGGATACTGCTTCCGGATGCCCGGTTTTTGCACTTACCATCATAACCCAACTAGAAGCATTCGATCTTGCTTCATCTTGGGCACCGGGTCTGTATGGCTGTTGTGATGCTATCCATTTCTCACCGTAGGGGCCTAATTCATTTTGTATAACCGGGAATATATTCTCACCTATAGTGGCCATCGCTGCGTTACCTTCAAAAAAAGCAGCGCGCATCTTTCCTGAATGCCATGCTAATGTCTCAGGATGGACTAATTTTTCCCTAACCAAGGTTTGGTAGAAATTAATCAGATAAATTCCGGCCTTTGAATTTATAATGGGCATACCTGATTTGGTATATTGTCCGCCCATCGCTTGGAATTGAGATTGAAACCAGTTCGGTGAATTCGTTGCTCCAACAACTAACGCATACGCATATTGGTTTTCTTCTAAATAGCCTTCCTGTTGAAGCTTTCTGGCAGCATCCAATACATCATCCCAAGTTTCCGGGATACTGAGCCCTGCTTGTTGAAACCAATCAGAACGATATACATTCCACCGGGGACCCAAATGAATTGCCAAGCCATGTCGTTTTCCTTTATTGCTTGTAATGTCAAAGGCTTGAGGTAATAAATTATTATAAGTATCCGGTTTTTCCTGCTGCCACTTTTTAAACTGATCAGTCATATCATACAAAAGTCCTTGTGTAGCTAACATGGGAACGTTTTCATGATACGTTTGAAAAACATCCGGTGCATCATCCGTATTATAATTTTTCGTAAAATCCGTTACACTTTGCTCAAGCGGTATTACATCAAATTCAACACGAATGTTCGGGTGCTGAGCATGAAATGTTTCAAATCGGTCGGCAGGAATAAAGTCTTCCCTCCCAAACCAAAGACGCAGTGTTATTTCTGGTGTTTCCGAATCACTAACGCTATTAAGATCGCCTTCTTCATTACTTAAAGATCTATTAGAACCTCCAAAATTATCAATGCTGCTATTGCAACCATTCAATAAAACCACGATCAGCAATATTAATGCTAATAGCATAAAAAATCTATTCAATCATATACCCCCTTATTATTATCTTCCTAACCAACCTCCGTCTACGGCTAATAAATGACCATGAACATAATTTGATGCATCGGAAGCTAGATAGACAACTGTACCTTTAAAGTCATCAGGATCTCCCCAACGTCCGGCAGGAATCCTGGCTAGAATTTGAGAGTTACGAGTATCATCATGGATTAATGCCGTATTCATCTCCGTTGCAATATATCCGGGAACAATGGCATTGACATTCACATTATGTTGAGCCCATTCATTTGCAAGGGCTTTTGTGAGCTGTCCTACTGCCCCCTTCGAAGCCGCATAAGCAGGAACGGTTAATCCTCCTTGGTAAGAAAGCAATGACGCCATGTTTATAATTTTCCCTTTTTTACGAGGAACCATATGTTTACCTGCTTGTTGACACAGAAGCCAGACCATCTTTAAATTTATATTGATAACATCATCCCAGTCGCTTTCAGAAAAATCAACGGAGGGAGATCGACGTTGAATGCCAGCGTTGTTAACCAATATATCCAGTTTACCACATTGTGAAATAACAGTGGGTATTGCCGCTTTCACTTGTTCTTCATCCTCAAGATCACAGGGAATTACATAACATTTCCTTCCCATTCTTTCGATTTTCTCTTTTGTTTCCATTTGATTGATATTACGCTGCAAAAGTGCAATATCCGCTCCAGCATTAGCTAAAGCTAAAGCAATTGAATGTCCTATCCCTCTGGTCGCTCCAGTAATGGCTGCAACTTTTCCATTTAGTGCAAATAAATTATTTGTCATTTTTATCGCTCCTTTTTTATGGTTGAACTAATATTTTCAGTGATTCATCAGGTTTCTCCATCAACGAGAACCCTTTTTTAATTTCGTCCAAAAGAATGTGGTGTGAAATAATAGAAGTTACATCTATCTCCTTCTTTGCCATGATATTTATTGCTGTTTTAAAATCTTCTCCGCTGTAGCATCTTGTTGTCGTAAGTGAAATCTCTCTGAAATGCATTTTTGCCAAATCCACCATTGGTGGTATCTTAAAAATACTAACGACTACAATTTGTCCCTGTATTTTAGCTAAATCCACCATTTGCTTTGCTGTCTCTTGAGAACCCGCGACCTCAAATACAATGTCTACACCATTCCCGTCAGTTAAGTTCATGGCTTCTTCTATGACACGGCCTTTTCTTGCATCCATTGCAATAAACCCAAGATCTTGCGCCTTTGCTATACGGTAAGGACTGATGTCGGAGATAATAACTTGGTTAGCTCCTGCTCGTTTAGCTATAAGTCCGATCAACAATCCAATCGGACCAGCTCCAAGTATAACAACGTCATCACCTACTTTTAAATTTGATTTACGAACTGTATGTACAGCTACTGCTAAAGGCTCCGCCAATGTTGCCGTAGCATCTGGAAGTGCGTCTGGAATCAAATGTAGACGGTCAAATGGGACAGCAACGTATTCTGCAAAGCCACCATGCAAATCGATACCGATAAGACGTAACTGTTTACATACGTGTGTTTGTCCTGACATACATGCTTTACAGTGCCCACAACTGATTGTAGGCTCAATTACGACTCTATCACCGATATTGAGAATCGTTTTCCCGTTAATGTCCTCTATAACTCCGCTAAATTCATGACCCATGGCTAAGGGAGCTTTGGCCCTAGGATGTTTACCGGAGTAAATCATCATATCTGTTCCGCAAATTCCCGCATAAGATACTTTAATTAGGGCCTGATTGTCACTTAATGTTGGTTTGTCTAATTCCCCTACAGAAACTCTTTTTTCAGAAAGGTAGAGCCCTGCTTTCATGAAAATCACTCCTCTAGTATTGGATTATTACTTCTCGGTCGACAAGTATACAAGATTTATTAAAAAAAGATTAACATCGTATTACAACAATTTATCAATCGAATTAATAGAATCCAAAAAGTGTTCTTCAATAACTCTCTCTATTTCTTCTGCACTTCCTGACCGTAATGCATCCATAACCAGCCTATGCCTTTGAATAAGCGGGTTGATTTCGACTTTATTGAATTCAAACCTCTTTTCAGTTGTTACCAATAATACAGCTAAGACAATATGTTTAATACTGTTCCATAAATGGCTTATTCTATTATGATTAATACCATTTATAATGGTCTCGTGGAATAAAAAATCAAGATGTGCAAACTCCTCAAAATTCTTATGTTTATTAGCTATCTCCATCTTATCAGTAATGTTATCTAAGTTACTTATCATATTTGTATTACCATCATTAGCAAGCCGTTTCAAAGCATATGACTCTATTAAATACCTAACTTCATACAATTCTTTCAAGTTTTTAGAATCTAAGCCTACAACAATAGCTCCCATTCGTTCTAAGCGAATGAGTCCTTCGTTTGCAAGAATTTTAAGTGCTTCCCGAACAGGGGACCTGCTAGTATCAAACTCATTTGCAATTTGATTCTCTGATAACCTAGTCCCTGGAGTATATAAACCATTTATTATTTTAATTCTAAGTACATATAAAATTTGTTCGCCTAATGTGTCCCATTGAGGTGATGCACTATTAAAACGCATAAACCTTCACCTTGTTCCTTTGATTATTAAATCAAATTCTAAATCTATATGATTGGTTTGTCAATATACCAGTACACTTGTCGACAAGATGGAATTATTAGTATAGCCTCCCCTCTATGCAAATTACTTAAGTGCCGTGAACAGACCTTTGGAGTGGTGGTATTTCATTATTTATTTGACAATGAGAACCGAACAATTTGCACGTTTAGCTACTTTATGGCTAACATAGCATCATCTTCATCAATGATATAAATGATGTGAATCAATGAATCATTATGGATAAGCGCAAGTTCAATAGCTCTCTCTGAAGCCCGAATGGAATGTTCTGAACCATCCGCAGCCAATAATATTTACGATGTATCCTTTCTATTACTCAACCAATATATTTAGTTTGACCATAATTGAATATAACCAATATAAATTAAATTATAATGAATCACTATAATTCAGCTTAATTAACGTTATAATAAAAAGAAAATATAATTGGAGTTGAACACGTTGTCTGAACAGAATATCTCGATCTATGCACTAGGTGGGTTAGGTGAGATTGGCAAGAATATGTATGCCATACAATATAAGAATGAAATTATTGTTGTTGATGCGGGATTGAAATTTCCAGAGGCAGATATGCTGGGAATTGATTACATAATACCAAATGTCACACATCTAATTGATAATCTCGATAAAGTGAAAGGTATATTTCTTACTCATGGTCACGAGGATCATATTGGGGCGCTCCCTTATGTGCTTAAACAATTAAAAGTTCCTGTTTATGGTGCTGCCTTAACCTTAGGCTTAGTTCGGTCGAAATTAGAAGAACATGGTCTGCTACAAGAAACTGATTTACATCTGATTCATGATGAGTCTCAAATCAATTTTGATCATGTATCGGTTTCGTTCTTCAGAACGATTCATAGTATTCCTGATTCATTTGGAATTGTGGTGACTACTCCAGAGGGGGTTATCGTACAGACAGGAGATTTTAAATTTGACTTTACACCTGCGGGTAAGCATGCAAATCTATCACGAATGGCGCAGATTGGCAAGAGGGGCGTATTAGCCCTGCTGTCTGATAGCACCAATAGCGAAAAGGAAGGATTTACTCCTTCGGAAAGAACAATTGGCGATTCGATCATAGAGCTGTTTAGCCGATGTACGGGGAGAATATTATTCGCTACCTTCGCATCGAATGTACATCGACTGCAACAGGTTGTAGAGGCTGCTAAATTATACGATCGCAAAATTGCAGTGATTGGTCGTAGTATGGTGAAGGTGTTCCAAATCGGTCAGGAGCTTGGGTATATCCGAATTCCTGATGGAATGCTGATTGATATCAAACAATGCAATACATACAGCGCGGATAAGGTTGTCATTATTTGTACGGGAAGTCAGGGTGAACCTAGTGCTGCTCTTACTCGAATTGCGAGTGGCTCCCATCGTTTTGTGGAAATTCATCATGGGGATGTAGTCATCTTCTCCGCATCTCCAATACCGGGCAATACGCTTCATGTGAATAAGAGTATTGATTTGTTATCCCGAGCAGGAGCAGAGGTTATATATGGTTCCATCCTAGATATCCACGCTTCAGGCCACGGGTGCCAGGAGGATTTAAAACTCATGCTTAATTTAATGAAGCCCAAGTTCTTCATTCCCATACATGGTGAGTATCGAATGCTTGTTCAGCATGGTAAACTTGCACAAGAGGTTGGGATAGCAGCTGAACGTATATGGTTATTGAATATCGGTAATGTCTTGCATGTATCCGAAACTCATGCAAGATTGGGTGGAGACATTACTACAGGAAGTGTACTTATAGATGGGAAATCCGTGAGTAATATTGGAAGTGCTGAAATCGAGCAACGTAATTTGCTTTCCAATAGCGGTTTAATTATTATTGTTGCAACAATAGATAAACACAGTTATCAGCTACTATCTGGCCCTAGTATCGTAAGCCGTGGGTTTGTGTACATAAGGGAATCAGGAACGCTAATGAATCAAGCGGAGAGTCATACTCGGCGAGTGATTACGAAGTTAATTGAGGAAGAGGTCATATCCACCGATGACTGGAAAACCAAGATTAGTCAACAGTTGTCTGTTTTCTTCAAACAGCAAATAGGCCGAGCACCTATGATTGTACCTGTTATTATGGAGATCGAAACATTACAAGCGAGTACAAGTTAATTAATTTTTGACTTTGCTAACATAAGAATATATGATAAAACATGAACAAGCAGTTGAGGGGGAGATTGGATGGACTCAGAAATTATGACCATTACACAGGTGGCAAACTACTTGCAAATTAGTGAAATCACCACCTATAAGTGGGTAAATGAGGGCAAACTTCCTGCTTTTAAAATTGGTCGTCATTGGAGAGTTAAGAAAGAGGATCTAACAGAAACCATCGAACGTTTAAAGCGCGGGGAGCGCATTTAATAGAATACAGTGATCAAACATGAAGGGGCTACCTCTATAATGTGTTAATAAACTCATGGGATAGTTCGCAGCGGTTAAAAATTATGATAATAACAGAAGTGGTGGTACAAGGGTTTCTTGTACCACCACTTTTCTGTTATGGTCTTGTTGCTTTCTTCAGCAGATTATGGACCTGAGAAAGCCCCTCAACCAATTAACTTTTTGTTGTATTATTTTATGATCATAACTGGGCATTTGGCATGCTTGGCTACCTTGTGGCTTACACTGCCAAGCACAAATTCTTCTAGAGCATTAAGCCCGCGGCTTCCAATTAGAATAACATTGATATTATTCTCATCGGCGTAATCGACTATGGTAGGTCCCGGTTCACCACGCACAATTTTAATCTCATAATTCACACCAGCTTCTTGTGCCTTTTTCTCAATAGGATATAGTTTATCTTTTCTAAGCTGGGCAATACCTTCTGTATCAAGATTTCGAAGTACATCTGCTTTAGATGTTTGGCTATCGACTACATATAATACAATTATATGGGATTCGGAATCGTGTCTAGCTAGGTCAATTGCCTGCTCGGCTGCTCTAATAGAGTGTGCTGAACCATCTGCCGCCAATAAGATCTTCTTGAACATATAAGGCGTCCTCCTCCTTCTATCTAGTTAGTATTTAATAATGACATTAACTAATATCAAAGTCAAAACGAACGTTGATATTAACAAATTTCTATTCATGTAAACCTAACTTATCAAAAGCGGAAGTTTCAACGAGAACGTACTACCGGATTCCATTAGACTATCCACTTCAATTGTTCCCCCATGTGCCTCTGCAATCGATTGGGATATCGAAAGTCCAAGACCGGAGCCACCTTGTTTGCGCGTGCGCGACGAATCACTTCGATAGAATCGTTCGAACAGATGCGGCAGATGTATCGGATCAATACCCGGCCCATTATCGGTAATGTCGATGAAGCCAAATTCCCCATTAGTACGGAGTGTGACTACGATGCTTCCATGTTCGGGGTCCGTGAATTGCACGGCATTAAGGAACATATTCAGAATGACCTGCTTCAGCTTGTCCGTGTCAACCATCGCTTGTAATCCAGTAGTTAAATCGAATTGCACAATTCGATGACCGGCCAGCATACGAAGATGTGGTTGCATATCGGTGATAACTTCATCCAACACGGTTTGGCGTAGCTGTAGCTCTGGTGCACGATCCAACCTGGCAAGTAACAACAGATCACTAAGTAGCTTCTTCATCCGAGTCGATTCACCAAGCATACTGGTTAACGCCGTTTCCAGCTGCTCCGGTTTTGTTGAGGAGCCTCGAAGCAACACTTCAATAAATCCGTGAATGGACGTCAATGGGGTTCGTAGCTCATGCGAGGCGTCAGCGATGAAACGCTTCATCTGCTCCTTGGCCTCCCGCTCTGCTTCGAAGGAATCTGCTAAGCGGACCAGCATCCCGTTAAACGATTCCGCTAAGCGATCGATTTCCTCCTGACCTTGATTGACGGGTAGACGTTCTCCCAGGTTGCCCACGTCGGTTCGTTCTACCTTGCGAATTATCTGTTGCAACGGGTTTAACGTACGACGGAGAATGGGCAAGTATAGAGCCAAGCCCGCAGCAAGCGCTCCGATCGACAAGGCCATATATAGAAGTAGCTGTTGAAGCACCACAGACTTCAGCGGTGCGGTCGGTTTGCCTATTTGTATAATTCCAATTAGTTGATCAGGCCTACCATGGAATGTGAACACCACAATTTGTTCGTTACCCTCCGCATCGTTCACCACACGATAGGCTTGTGAAGAGTTATGAATGGATGATTGCGTTAGTAAGCGGTCATACTCTGATTTACTCAATTGTGGGGAAAGTGCTCCTTCATTGTTACCGGTTATATCGGCGAAATTAGCTTCTCTATCAATAAAGGCATATGAGGTGTTCTCCAATATGAATATTGGGCCCCGCTGCTCTGGCTTACCGCCCATACGAGATTGCTTATTCCCAACGGGAACGCCATTAGCTAGCCCGATTTGCTCGAGCAGATCCTTCGGTACACCTCTATGCTCAGAGAGCATGGTGTCTGCCTCATTACGGAATAGGAAATTCTTCATGAATACATACTGCAGTACACCTACGCATACAAAAAGAACGGCCAGGATCAATAAGGAACGACCTAAAAGCTGAAATCGAAGTGAACGTGGGTTCATCATGACCAATCCATCCTATATCCCGCTCCACGGATGGTCCGAATGAGTCGGTGTTCCTTATCACTCAATTTCTCTCTTAGCGATCTAACGTACACTTCAACAATATTCTCTTCGCCTCCAAAATCGTAACCCCAAACCGTATCGAGGATCTTAGATTTGCTTAGTACTATACCGTGGTTGATGATCATGTAATGGAGCAATCCATACTCCGTTGGTGAAAGCTCGAGCACCTTGTCCAAGTAGACGATCTCCCTACGGCGATCATCTAAAGCGAACGGTCCTAGTCGAACTTCCCCATAGAAGGAAGGAAATTGGTTTCGTAGCCGAGCCTCAATCCGCGCAAGCAATTCGTTAAAGCTAAATGGCTTAATCAGATAATCATCAGCTCCGAGCTTCAGGCCTTTGATCCGATCATCGACCTCTTCCTTTGCTGTAAGCATAATAATCGCCAGCTCTGAGCTATTCTTCTTGAGAAGCCGGCATGTCTCGAATCCGTCCATCCCCGGCATCATGACATCCAGAATAACTACATGCGGTTGATACTCTACCGCCAGGTTAACTGCCGTCATACCGTCTGGTGCGGTCTTGATCTGATAACCCTCTTCGGTCAGACCCATCTGCAGAAACTGGAGAATATGCGGTTCATCGTCTACCAGTAGGATTCGCGCATCTTTAATTGGCATAATAAGCAGGTGCTCCTGAATTTCTATGATGACCTTTTCCACCAGCTCCACCTCGTTTACCCAGCTTTTCAGAACCATTATGCTCTTGATTGACCCTGGCTGTGGCTTTGGTTATGCTATTGGCTTTCCTCTCATCATATTGCTCTTGTGTGATTTTATTAGCGGCAAGGTCAGCATCCAGTGCTTTTACGATTTGGCTTACCTGCAGGTCAATTACACTCTGTACTGCAATCCCTTTTTCAGTAGCGAGATCAGCAATCGACTTTCCAGGGACTAGAGCAGCCTTAAGCTCATCAACAGTTGCATAATTTAATAGCTTTGCGATCTCCGTTAAATCCATTATATGTCCACCATGTTGTTTGCCGCCTGGTCCTCTACCTCCGAACAATCTTATGTCAGCTGAATCTACCACCATATCGATATTCGTTGCGAAATCAGTTTTTGCCTGCGCGAGCTCTGCGTCCACTTCCTTGGTCAATTCAGCCTTCAGAGCATCCCGGGAGATGCCTTGCTCTGCAGCAATGCTTGCCAGGCTTTCTCCGTTTTTCAATTTTTCCATAATAACCGCCTTATCGAGCTTCAAGAAAGCGATCAAGTCTTCATTGACTTCCATTAATAAGAATCTTAATGAATGGCTCTTCTGCTCTAGGCCTGCAGTCGTTGATGCCGTTGACGGATCTGCCGCTGACGCATTATTGGAGACCAATAAAAATCCTCCTCCACCCACGATTAATGACAAAGCTACTGCTCCTGCAACCCACTGTTTGGCGAACGTTTTTTTCATCTCTAATCACATCTCATTTCTATAGTTTTTTATGGTACATGTACACTATAGAATTCCAAACTGAATGTATCATGAGTGCTGACTGAATGTTAGCTGAGTATATTTTCTGTAAACTCGCCGATTGGTAACATCCAAGCTTTGCTACATTATTTAGTCAATAACAAAGAGACCGTATAATTACGGCCTCTACTAGTACTATCAACGTATTCTACTAAATGCGCTCCATACTTTAAACGCTCAATGGTTTCTGTTAGATCCTATTTGTTTAGGAGAGTTCACTAACAATTTCAATCAGCGCCTTGCTGATTGGCGTTATTGGGCGTCCGAGCAGCTTATCGAAATCGTTACTCTCGATCTCCAATGAGCCTTCCCGGATGCCTTGCTGGATACCCACAACAAGAGGAATAATGAAATCTGGTACGCCTACACCTTTCATAATCTCACCATAAGTCGCATCATCAACCTGCTGCACTGGTACATCTTTACCCAATACAGCCCCAAGCGCAGATGCCAACTCTTCTTGGGTCATCAGCTTGCCGGAAAGCTCATAGACGGTATTCTCATGTCCGTTCCCAGTCAGTACTGCTGCTGCTGCCTCTGCATAATCTTGTCGCACAGCCCAGCCCACCTTGCCGGATTCCGCAGACGTCACCCATGGAGCTCCTGCTAATACACCTTGAATACTCCCAATTTCGTTCTCCAAATACCAGTTGTTACGTAAGAAGGAGTAAGGAATGCCAGTTTTTAATATCGCTGCTTCCGTAGCACGGTGTGGCGGGGCAAGTAACATCGTGCTTTCAGTCGCATTCCCTATACTAGTATAAGCAATGAATTTGACTTGAGCACGCTCCGCAGCACTTATCGCATTGGTGTGCTGTCGAATTCTTGTTTCAGTGTCCCCGTCCGTGGATATAATTAATAAGCGATCGATACCTGCAAAAGCAGCGGACAATGTTTCCGGTTGATCAAAGTCACCCCGTCGAACTTCTATTCCCAGAGCCTGAAATCGCTCCGCTTTCTCCGGGTCGCGAACACTGACAGCCAACTGATCCACTGGTATAGTTTTCAATAATGCATCTACAACCTTCGTTCCCAATTTCCCCGTTGCGGCTGTGACTAATAATTTCATTGTTTATTCCTCCTAAACGTGATGCCCTAACGGGCTCAAACTGATTTGAAAATGAGGTTTAACCTTTGAATCACTACTTTACAGGTGAATATTCAGCTGAGGTCACTTAAAAGTTATGGATGGTAACGCCAGTTATCGAAATAACTACTTCGTAAGCGTATGCTTAAGCCGGCTTTTCCACTTTACAGCAGCATTTCTGCACCCAAGTCACTCTCTAAGGCGGTTTTTCCGCTTTACAGCGGACAATTTGCTCCCAGGTCACTCTTTGAACGGAGCTGCAGGGCTATTTTCCCATCAAAAGTTTTTGATGGCTGCACGAGCACTCGATAAAACTACCTCGTAAAGCATAAGCTAAGTTTTAACCTGTAACCGAATTAGTTACCTGTAATCATAATAGTTACTTCTTGTATATTTGTCAACACATTAAAGGTATAATAAGCTTGTAATCGGGTTAATTACATAATATTAATATGAAGATATCTTGTTGTAATAAGCTGAAGGAAGGTGACTAATGATGTCCATAAGTAGCCGATTTTCTGTAGGAATTCATATACTATCACTTATTGCAGTCAATAAAGATGGAGTAAACTCATCGGAGTTTATAGCAGGAAGTGTTAACACAAATCCCGCTGTAATAAGAAAAATTATGGGGATGCTTAAACATGCCGGGTTAGTTAAAGTGCGTCCTGGCATTGCAGGAGCTGAACTTGCGAAAGATTTATCCGAAATTACATTGCTTGAGGTCTATAAGGCAGTTCATGTTGTTCAAGATAAAGAATTGTTTAGTATACATGAAAACCCAAACCCAGACTGTACTGTGGGAAGAAATATTCAAAGTACGATAGAATCAATATTTTCAATTGCGCAATTATCGTTGGAGAAGGCTTTAGAGCATGTAACCGTTGGAGATGTAGTAAAGGATATTATAGCTAAAGAGACAACGAAGACAGCTAGGTTATCTTGAGGAGAGAGCTTTTCAGATAGATCAACATTCATAAAAAAACGCACTCTCCATAAAGGACGACTGCGTTAATGATTTACTATTATGTTTGTTTATTCTGTAACACATATATATCGTGGTCATGTTGGCCAACCTTGGCGTTTAGATATTGAAATGATGTGTCATGTTGATTACAAATCCGATCTACGCGTTCGTTTAATCTAGTAATGTCTGTCTTCAAGACCATGATATCTTCCTTGATAACCACGATGTCTTCCTTCATAACGTTCTGACTACTTATTACAGTGCCTACCATGCCAATCAGTTGATGCATCATATCTTCCATTCGATCCATTCGTGCCTCTGACATCTAAGTTCCTCCCCTATTTACCTATGTTAACAGTCGATAACGTCGTTTTTTGGGGGCTGTTTGCGACGTGTTACCTGTTCTTTTTTATATTAACATACTAATAGGGTCATATCTATTGTAACGTTTGTTCACTAAACTTAACCGCCAACCTCGAAAACTTAAGTAGAAAGAGCCGCTACGGGGATAGCTGCGAATCTTTCTACTTAATATTCAATTTATAGTTATGTTTTCTCCGCAAAGGAGAATATCTCTTCCAATGGCAGGCTGAAGACAAGAGCAATACGAAAGGCTAATTCCAGGGTAGGGGAGTATTTCTCATTCTCGATGGCGACAATGGTTTGTCGTGTCACACCCACCTGATCAGCTAGCTGCTGTTGCGTCATTTCATTATGGTTAAACCTTAATTTTCGAATGTTATTGCTAACCAGAGATTTGCCCATCTTAGACTCCTCTCCGATACATATAGAGCTGAGTGACATTGCCTGCCACTTCTGACAGAAAACCAGAGAAGAAGAGGATAATGAACATCACAGAGGGTGACATATCCAAGACTAACGAGCTTATTGATAGAAGAAAGCCCAGTACAAATACAAAATGAGAATTTCTTAACGCTTTTAATCCAATTAACTTATCTAGTTCATCAGCGAATTTAGGTTCCTTCTCTTTCGTGGCTATCGTATTAATGATGCTGAATATTATATGAATGATGAGCTTTGCTACGATCGCAATCGGGATTAAGATTAAGATGGCGGCTGCCCAGAATTTGAAGGTCTCTGTTGGGTCTAGACTTCTATCCTGGTACGTTTGGAACACATTTATCGTGTAGAGTATAAAGATGAGTACAGTAGTACATAAAGATACGATAATTTTCTTTTCTTGAAATGACATATTCATTTCCCCCAGTCTGTGTTTATTTACAGTCAAGTTAATTATCACAAACACAATGTATTCTATATAATACATTGTGTCAATTATTGCATACAATCACACCGTGATGATTACATTCCCTATCTTGCGCCCTTTATCGACATATCGATGAGCGTCGGCAATCTGTTCCAAGGGATAGCGTTTACCTATGACTGATCTTAATTTACCCGAAACAAAAAGCTCTCTCAGGAAATTCAGATTATCTTTATCTTGCATTAAGCCGGCAGCCGCAAAAATTGCTTTTCTCCCGCTGCGCTTTAAAGTCCATAACATCTGAACAATGATGGCGAGCGATGGGGCAGTTGAAAGATAGATACCTTGCCCAGTTAGTGAGCCTTTACATCGTGAGAATGAACTCTTGCCAATCGCATCGAAAATAACATCATAATTCTGATCAGTTTTGGTAAAATCCTCTTGTGTGTAATCAATGACCTTATCGGCGCCATGTGATCTAACTAAATCTATATTCGCTGTACTGCAAACTCCGGTAACCTCCGCCCCATAGTACTTGGCAAGCTGGATCGCATAAATTCCTACTGCTCCAGAAGCGCCATTGATCAGCACCCGCTGTCCGTTCTGAAGCTTTGCCTTATCTCTAAGAAAAGTCAATGCAGTTGTTGCCCCATCACAGATGGCCGCGGCATCCTCGTACGTCATATCGGCCGATTTAATAGCCAACACGCCTGTTTCAGGCAGACATTTGTACTCGGCGTGAGCGCCAGAGCTATTCGCGCTTGTGCCAAAAACCTGGTCCCCTACTTTGAATAATTTCACATTGTTACCTATTGCCTCAATCTCTCCAGCAAGCTCAGTTCCTAGTATGGAATACCTCGGTCTTCTAAGACCATAAATCATTCTCACAATGAATGGGTCGCCCTTTCGAAAGGCACACGCCGCTGGTCCTACCGTTGTCGCATATATTCTTATCCGAACCTCGTTATCTTTAGGTATAGGCTTATCTACCTCTCTCAGCTGAAGAACATCTGGAGACCCGTATTTTGTACATATAACCGCCCTCATGACTTGCCCACCTTCACACCTTTAATCAGTAACCAGAACATCAACGACATCTCCCCAATAATTCCAGGTATAGCAACAATCATTAAGAATATGGCTTCATAATCGGCGTAGTTAGGTAGTAGGAATTGTGCAAAGCTATCTATGAGATACCCAAAGCCGGCTAGGACCAACAGAGCACCAATAATGCTTGGCATGAAGCCTGACTTGATTGCTAAGTAACCAATCAGCATCAAATGAAAACTAATGAATACTAGCCCAATAAGCCATCCAGTGTCAAAAGAATTTATAGCCAGCATGACTTGAGCATGCAACTGCTCTGTTCCTAACACTGTCAAGTAATCATCACTACTGGCAAGCTGCACAGCATTGAATAAGTTGTAAAAGGCGCTTCCCCATATTGCGAGGAATACGATTCTAAACCACGCAGCGAGCATGGCTAAATTCTTATTAATCGGCTTGAGGAAAATATAGAGTGCCCAAGCTACGAGTAAATCAAGAATGATCACGATAATAAAGCTAACAATTCCAAAACGGAATAACAGCTCATTGTCCATGATGTTAGTAGCGGTTGTCGCTGTATCCCCGGGTATAATAAGTGCTTCGAGAATAAAGAAGTTTGCGAAGAATGCGAGTATAGACATAAGTAGTAATGATAGCCCTGCGATTCTTGCACTTGCTGCTCTTTCATTGTTCATTGGTAATGTTTCTGCGATACGGTTTGTCATTTTCATTTCTCCTATTCGTAATTCAAGTGGTTGTAACTAATGGAAACTGGGTTGCAGATTTACTTGTCTGACAAACTTTACCGCGGGTAAAATTTCTTATACACAATGTATTATATATTATACTACATGTCAAGTATATTTTACATTATGGATCAAAAAATAATAAAGATAAAAAGTCCATCACCAAGTTAAAGTGATAGACTGTTATCCCATTTACTACGTAGTACGATTTGAATCAATTTCTCGTTATATACTTTCTATCGAAGGTGCGATCTCCCTTGAGCTGGTAGGCATGCCCCAGCATCCAGGTTGCTGCGTACCCTTCAATCACAGATTTATAATGTTGTTTCCTTTGTCTAGGAAGGATAATTTTATATATGTTATATAACCTGATATATGATCTCGAGTCGTTGGAGATAAAAAAAGAACCAGGCAAAATGCAGAGGTGAAACCTGCAATTCGCTCGGTTCTTGGGCAAGCTGTTCATCATAACACTCGGAAGAGAGGATCCTCCGCTATATAGTGGACTGGAATATCAGCAAACTGCCGCTGAATACGTTCGGTGAGAAGCTTCATCCCTGGCTCCTCACTCTCTGCGTGACCAAGCACGAGCAGTGCCTTTGATCTGCCCTGCCACGTGGCATCCCGAATATACTCCGGGGTTTCCCACTCTGGGCCTTCTCCATATATTATAAGGTCGAGATTCTCCTGCTCAAATAACGGAATCGCTAACCCGCCACCACCTCGGTATCCAGCCAACAGACCAACTCGTCTGCACGTCATATCCACATTTCCTATAACCCTAACAAAGCCTATATTCAGCTTCCTCTTTATATAATCAGCCACTTCAAATAAGGTCATAGTGGGTAATTCAACAACCGAATAAGCAGATTGATGCCTCTTCACATAGGAACTCCATGCTAGTGCATCGATTAAGCCCTCCATAATACCGTCGGGCTGATATCGATGATAATAGTCATGAAAACGATATATAGCTAAACCTGAATTTAGGATGAACTGTTGTTTTGCCTGATAGACCGGATCTTCCTCAAACAAATCGTCTACATGTGATTGATGCTGATAGAATGGACCTTCATGTGCAATAATTAGATTCGCATTCAGCGCGACCGCTTTCTCCAGCACACGCTGAGTAGGCATGAAGGTAATGACGATTCCTGTCACTTCAGCTTGCGGGTCGCCAAAGCTTATCGTATCAACGGTCTTCTCCAATAAGCCTACCGGTTCGATCAGCATATCTACGACATTCTGAATAACAGCCTTCATTAAGATTCAATCCTTTCAAAATTATAAAAATCATGTATTTACATCTAATCTCCCTTAATGTCTTCACTCTGAAAGTTCTCTTCCTGCTTATCACCGCATAAAGTGAAACCATTCGAAGTCGAAATTACTCCCCGGCAGGAAGATAAATGTTACTTTTTGCATCCCCGTTACTTGCTCTAATTCAAACACCCGTTCCTCGTATCCATCGGATTTTCCAAATTCTACGAGTTGATTGTTCTCCCCGTTCTCGCCGGCAAATCGAATATGGATCGTATTCTTGTCGATTGGTGATCTCCCGTTTATGACTAGCTTCGAAGCACCTTCACCGGTAAACGCCATATGTGTAAACTCAAGCGAGACGTTATTCCCGATGCCTTCCACACGATCGCCCGCGATGGTAAACGTATCCCCATAAATCCGGTCGCAGGAAGCCGCCGAATTCCGTTCGAAGGCTCGGCTCTGAGGTTCAAAGGAAAATCCTCTGATGTGTACCTTCTGACAAAGCACGAAGCACATCGATGTAATTCCGCGAAGTCTCTTGGTCAGGCGATAGGTTTCTTCTTGATATACGTTCCATCTGGAGGGCTTCTGATAAATGACGTCTGCTACTAAGGTGCTGCCCTCAACGCCTGGCATCCCTTCCCAAATCTGCATCGCATATTCTTCACTGGATAAAGCGAAGATCGGAATCGTGACGGTGTCGGAGCCATACGCACCGAAGTCAATATCGCGGAAGCCTACATGTGTTTCGCCGTCTCTGCTAGTCGCTATACCTCTTTCGTTGCCGTTCCCAACATCGCCTACACTGTAATCGTAAAGTCCCGCCGAGATGAATCCATAGGGATTCTTGTAGGCCGTCCCTAGACCGGTTGCCTTAAACTCCAACTGGGAGATGAGCTTCGTCTTGTCTGAGCCATTCTTGCTCGTACAACGAAGACGGAATGCACCGTCACCGCTGGCGGCGATCTTCGCCTCAAGTCCGTTCGCTTCGACCTTGGCGATATTCGAATCGATTCCTTCATCCGTTACGGCGCGCCACTCGACATCTCGATATGTGGTGTTCTCCGGCCATAACTTAGCTCGAACGGTAATCTCCTTGGTAGATTCATCAAAGTCTTGTCCCAGGTCGCTGACGATTTCGATCCTACGAAGTGGAATTTCATTGAAGTCCCCTGTCACGCACTGTAGCTCTTGATTTCTCACATTCGCCGAAACCCCTTCTGGAGCTCCGTCTTTCACGGGATGTGACTGGAATTCCGCCACCTTGGTTTGCATACCCTCAGAGGATATTTCGATTCGGATATTGCCTGGCGCCAGCGTTGCACCGATGATCACCATCAGTTTACCGCTGAATAATCTTCTGCTTCTTCCCTTGTACGGATCGAAATCTGTACTGTCGCCGTTATCAAGCCCAAGCAATCGGCCTTCCCCCGTCACCTCGACGTATACGCGATTGTTCGCATTTTCTACCGGATGACCCTCATTGTCCAGCATACCAATTTCTACGAAAATCAAATCAGTACCATTCGCCGTAAGAACCTCTTTATCCGCTTGAAGACGAATCCTGTTCGCATCCCCGAAGGATCTTTGAACATCGGTTGCTATAACTTTGCCCGTATCGTCATAGGCGATGGCCTTGATTTCCCCTTCCACATAAGGAACCTTCCACCAACCAACAAGCTGTGTCCCATGCTCGTGATCGATTTCGTGAGCTCCGATCGTCATCCCATTGAGCTGCAGCTCAATCTTGGGGGCGTTCGAGCATACGCGTACATCGATAATTTGTCCGTCATTAAAATCCCAGTACGGAAAAACGTGCACCATCGGATTCGTTCGATAATCGGTCCAAGCGGCTTGGTAAATGTAATAGGAATCTTTCCTGAACGTAGCCGTATCGATCTGGCCGAAATAAGAATTCTTGGTGTGATACGGCGTCGGTTCCCCGATATAGTCAAATCCGGTCCATAGGAATTGACCCAGCGAGAATGGTGTATCCCTCTCTACCAATATACAGTATTCCGCTGACTTGGCTCCCCAGCTTGTTGAACTGTTCCCGAGGGCGGAGCACTGCTCGTCATCGTCGGCAAGAATCGATTTCTCGAATGGGAAATGATAAATCCCTCTGCTCTGAACAACCGAAGCGGTCTCGCTGCCGTAGATGATCCAATCCGGATGCTCCTCGTGATGCTTACCGTAATATTTCTCCGCGTAATTGTAGCCGGCAAGCTTCACGATATCGGCGCATTTCTGCGCATTCTCCCACGGCATATAATTCGACCCGATCGTAACCCGTGCATTCTGCTTCGGATCGAATTCCAATACATATTCCATGAGCATTCTGGTGACTTCCTGCCCTCGCTCGTCTGCATGCGTGTCATAAATCTCGTTCCCGATGCTCCACATCAGCAGGCTCGGATGATTTCGGTCTCTCTGCACCCAGCTTTTCACATCACGATAAGCCCAATCCTTGAAAAATCTAGCGTAATCGTAAGTTGTCTTGGATCGTTCCCACATGTCGAACGCCTCTGAGACGACGAACAATCCCATCTCGTCCGCCAACTCCATGAGCTCTGGTGCCGGCATATTATGCGCCGTACGAATTGCGTTGACACCCATCTCCTTCAAGATCGCGAATCTTCTTCGCAGTGCATGGATGTTAAACGCCGCTCCTAGAGCACCCAAGTCATGATGCTCACAGACGCCGTTCAATTTCAGCCTCTTCCCGTTCACCTGAAGTCCCTGCTCTGGGTCGAGAACGATGCTCCGAAAGCCCAAAGGCAATGTACTCGTTTCCAAATCTTCACATCGCAGTCCCTCGCCTGTTCCGGTCGGCTCTCGCTGCATTTGCGTAACGATCTGGTACAAATTCGGCTCGTCCGGGCTCCATAGCAAGGGATTATCTACGGTTATCGTTTGACGGTTTTTCGTAATCCGGTCATGGCTTGCTGTTACCCGCTCCAAAGCTGTGGCAACCATCTGGCCCTGGTAGATGATATTGTGCGAAATAAGTACGTCTTCTTCAATTTGTACGTTCGTGTCGATTTCCACCAACCATCGGTCGTCTTGTTGCTTCGTTGTGACATACACACCGTCGGTGAGAATATGGTTTAGGTCCCGTTCCTTCAACCAGACGTTGCGATAGATGCCTGCTCCCGAATACCATCGGCTGTTCGGACTCTGGTGCACGACCTTCACGACGACCTCATTATCCCCTTCGACGACCTCTTTCGTGATCTCGTGATCGAAGGAAGAGTATCCGTATTTCCATTCGCCTACAAATTTACCGTTTATGTATACAGAAGAATCCATGTACACGCCGTCGAAGCTTAGCAGGAGCTGCCGATCACGACGTGTACAGGTAAATTTCTTGCGGTACCAGCCAATACTATTCTCGTAAAGCGCTAGTGTATTATAGATCAACCAATCATGCGGGAGATCTACCGGTTCGAAGCACAATCCGGCATGATCTATGACGTCCAGCCCGCTTTTGGCAAATTCCCATCCGTCGTTGAAAAGCATCTTCGTATTCATGACCGAACAGCTCGCTTTCGTAGGTATTTGGATATCAATGTATCATAAAATTAAGCCTGCAACCTATTATTCCAAGTGTGAAATGCGGAGCTTCGCACGAAAGTCGTTCATAAATATGGCGTCGTTCCTGCCTAGGAACGACGCCATTATTAAAAACTACTACTCACGACAAATCATCAATTTGTTCCCGTCTGGATCTTTCACGACAAACCAATGGTTATGTTCGATTTCCGTTACAAGCTCTACGCCGAGCTCTTTCATATAATCATATGAACGCTGGAGATCTTCAGTCATCAGCATAAAGGCGGGAGTTTCGATGGATGGTGCGCCGCCCGGCTGATCGCCACCCCACATCGGCATCGTATCTAGGATGACTCCCGCTCCTTCCATTGGTAATGGACACAAGTGATCAGAGATAATTTCACATAACTCCTCATTCATCCCTAGAACCCGACAATACCAGCTACGGGATTGTGCTATGTCTCGGACTGGAACAAAGATGCTTCCGACCTTGTTCTTAATCGGGCTAGTACGTATGGAGCCTTCTACAGTTTCATTATGATTATTCATAGGTCTTCCTCCATTAATCATGATTAGCGCTTTTGGAACCATAACGGGTCGATAACCTTCCAACGGGTCTGGGTCTTTACGTATTGGCATTGGGCTCATGGTTGCACCTCCGGAGTGTCTGACTAATGTATCCCAAGAAACATTATTTCATTTCAATACAAATCATGATGACATTGTCGTCTGGATCCTTTACCGTAAAGAAAACAATCTCGCCGTGTCTTTCAATGTCGGTAAAGACTGGTACTCCTTTCGATTCCAGATAGGTTTTTGAGGCTTCCACATCTTGGGTTACCAACATAAACAGAGTCTCATAGTCATCACTATTCCGGAATCGGTTGTCGTCCAGCATTACTCCGGTTCCGCTCTTCATATGTAAGTCATAGATAGAATTCTCCTGCCCCGTACCAACTTCACGGTAAGGAAGCGCAAGCACTTCACTATGAAAACGAATCGCCCGGTTCATATCCGTCACATTGAGGAATATTCCTCCTATCCTATTCAAAATTGGACTGTCCGTATCTTCTAAGCGATTTACAATTTCCGAGGTATTCTCGGATTGTGTAACCATCAACGAATTGCCATCGGGATCGGTAAACATTAAGAATGCTACGTCTGGATGGTGTCTCTCTATTGGATATAACGGCTTTACCCCCTTACTATCCAAAAAATGGTACGATGCCTCTATGTCCGATGTATTATACATGAATCTGACAGGCGGTGTGTCTGGTGTGTCAGCACTGTTGTCGTCCAGTATAATGCCAGTCCCGTTCTCTAGATCCATCCAATAGACATTACCGCCATTTAATCTTTCTTCCAACAAGGGCAAGCCCATTAACATACTATACCATTCGGCAGAACGACGGAGATCGGATACATGAATGAATGCACTTCCCACAACATTCTCGATTGGGCTATTGATAAATTCCATTTTCGACTCTCCTTTATTCAAGCTAGTTGTTCCTAATGCGTGAATCTTGAGTGCAGCAGGCACCCTTTTCGGCTTGTAGTTATCCGGATTGTTCCATGTAAGATAACCTTTCTCAACCTTTTTATTGGAATTGATATTCTGTCCCATCTGTTACTCCTCCCTTAATAACCGCAGTATTTTCTGTCCTGATTAACCCACATGTAATGGCCATCGGGTGTATAGAACTTGAGATAACCACCGCAGCCGGTAAACTCTAGGTCTTCATTCACTGCCCCGCCATTATTCAATAAAAGTTCTCTAAGTCCCCCAATATTCTTCGAGTGAAGCTCTAGTGCATGCTTCGGTCGATCGTCCAGGATCCAGTGCATAGGCTGCAGGTTCGTTTGATTCCCCATCTGCACCAATCTGATCATTGGTTGATTCTCTTTACTGCTGTTTACCGCCATGTATATCGAATCTACTTCATCTGATATAACTCTCTCAAACCCAAGTGCACGCTCGAAAAATACTGCCGTCTCCACCATATCTATGACATGCATCTGAACATGCCGGAAACCAGTAATGTTGGAATCGAAACCATGGTTGATCTTAGAATCAGTTCGCTCATAAACACCGATCAGATGGCCTTCCGGATCGAAGAAGGACATATATCCATCCATTGGTTCCCTTACGATCTGTATCCCCGCTTGCAACAGCTGTTCGTGAAGAGGAACCAGACTTTTGGCATAAAAAGCTAGATATTCTTCCAGCCTTCCGTTCACCATTCCATGCAGATACCGGAATTCCGAATGGGTGGTTTCTAGGAAATGCAAACCTGGGCCAATCCTGGGCGTTGTTCTTACAAAAGTGTTCCTTTCAATCGGCCTCTCCGGGTTTTCCAGCGACAATCCCAGTACATCCACATAGAACCTTACTGTTCGTTCAAGCTGAGTGGCGGGTAGTTGAACCAACGTCATTAGATCGATCCCCGACTCAAGTCCATTCGATAAGCCCGCCTGCAGCTCTTGCGTGCGGTCCGATGATTTGCCAGTATGGCCCATAATTACCTTGAAAGCCTGCGTAACATAATGGGGTTGAAGGCTCTCTTCTTTTACACGCTTCGTTGATTTTCTCAACTTTGAGCACTCTCCTTATATGATCGGTATGTAGACCTTTACAATGGAATCTCGCTCAATATTCATTCCCTCGAATGTGTGATACTCCGCAAACCATTGCCGTTCTTCATCCAAGCGATAATCTTCGTTGGACGCTACCCAACGATGCATCTTATCTAGAACCCCGGTTAACAAACCGTATGTCTTGGAGACACAACAGGCATACGAGCCAGACCTAAAGTGTTTCTCTTCTAGTTCTTCTAACCCCGGAGATTCCGGATCAGACTTCAAAATCCCATTTTCCCACCAGTATTCATCAGAATCTTTATTCCCATAATCAAAGGACATATAATAGTTACTTTGACCCACCCGCCAGGTTTCATCTGATCTTCCATCATACCAATCGATCAACCGCCGTTCGGCTAACGCTTGAGCCCCGGCTCCGTATTCCCGACAGAAGAAGACTTTTACCTCTTTCATTACAACGACTTCAATAATTTCGCTTTGATACCTTCGTTGCAAGGGTAGATACAGATGCATCCTTGTGATCTTATCGTTATAAGCGATGAACTCCTCGACGTATTGATGCGTACCGATCTCAAATGTACTGTTAGGCAACCATTCGGACAATAACCTGTTCCATCCTTCCTGAACTATTTTTGGAGATAATGTGTTGATTTTCCTCACAGCATACAGCCCTCCAACGAATGGCTCCCTGGTAAAGCTATCATCAGACATGCATTCATCTCCATCTGTGATTAGCACACGATAACCATACCGAGGCTCACCGTATTCGTCAGGAAGATCCACATTGTATCCGAAAATCCGTAGCTTGGTGCTACCGTGCCTTGCCGCCTTATTAACATCGAGTCTTTCGCTAACGATCCGGAACGCCTCATTCTCCATTCCTTCTTCTTGCTTAGAGCTGTGCAGATAGGCATACATCTTGTCTGGCATGAACCGAATAACCTTCACGTCAGGAAAGAGCTCTGATTGTTCCTTGTCCTCATTGTATGTAATTCGCTCATAGAGTCGTATCGGTTCAAAGCTGTAGTACATTTCGGCATTACGATAGATGGCCGGTGTCAGCCCAACGATCTTCTTGAACATTCTGGCAAATGCATGATAAGACTCATATCCGCTGTTCCACGCAAGCTCCTCTACGGTACGTTTCGAATTTCTCAGGTGATTGGCGGCTGTGCTTATTCTTCTCTTGCGAATATAGTCTTTGACAGGATGCCCGGTAAGCGCATAGAACACCCGATACAATTGAGCGACCGAGATATGGGCCTCATCTGCAATACTAGAGAGATCAAGCTCCTCCTCAAGATGTTCCTCGATATAATCAATCGCCCTCTGGACAGACTTCACATAGCTCATAGATTCACCTGCTATTCTATTACTTCTTGATTATCATCATTATAACAGAGGAAGTTTTACCCAATGTGTTCAAAATTCTCAGATATTAGTAATTCTTCAGTTTGGACTAAAGAAAATAGAAAAATGCATAAAAATTTATAATTAACACACAAGAAATCAAATTTTAATTACGCTAGTGAATGTTATACTCCATATAGTAAGCGCTTACATTCGAATGAGGTTAAGTTTCAAACTGCTTTTATTTTTATATCTTATCTAAAAGGAGAGTGTATTTATGTATCTTGCAAGTAGGAATCCAAGAATTGCTCTGTTCACGGTATTGGTAATATTGCTTGTTGTCGTTCTGGGGCTTAACCAAAGCTTAATGCCTAAGACCCATGCGGCAACCAGCACCCTCTATACGATGACTGCTTTTACGAACGCAAATGAATCTAACATGTATGTGTATCAGTCTGGTGATGCGCTAAATTATTCGTTGCTGAAGGGTCCCGCGTACACCCCGCCAAGCGGATTGGTGCGCGATCCGTCTATCATGAAGCATTCCGATGGTAAATACTACATTGCATACACGACTAATTGGACAGGCAATACGTTTGGAATTGCGTCAAGTACGGATAAAGTGAATTGGACATTCATTCGGAATGTTACACTTTCAGTGGCCAATCTAACGGAGACATGGGCACCCGAATGGTTTAAGGACAGTAATGGCAGTGTCAATATCATTGTATCACTACGCAAAAGTGGTGGTTCCTTCCAGCCCCACATCATGACAGCAACGAACACTGCGCTCTCCTCTTGGACCACACCATCGCCTATTAGCGGGCTCAGCAGTGCTAATTACATCGATACCTTTGTAACTAAAGTTGGCAGTACCTATCATGCTATTGTTAAGAATGAAACGACCAAATACCTTGAGTATGCAACTGCTTCAAGCCTAGCTGGGCCATACACCTTCAGCGGTACTGGAAATTGGTCTGGATGGGGTAATTGGTTAGAGGGTCCTGCTGTGATTCAGTTAGATAATGGGAATTATCGTATATATTTTGATGCATATTCGGAAGGAAAGTATTATTACAGCGATAGCGCAAATTTCACGAGCTGGTCTGCGAAGCAAGAAGTTCCCGGAGGCTTATCGGGTTTCATCCGCCATATGACGGTTCTTAAAGAGACAGTTGAATCCACAATCGTATCGGGAAACACCTATAATTTAGTTAATGTAGCCAGCGGTAAGGCACTAGATGTGTGGAACATGGGGACGGCTAATGGAACCAATGTTGCGATTTATACACTCTATAACAATGCTGCACAGAAATGGACCATATATCAGAATTCCGACGGTACCTATAAGCTGATTAATCCTAACAGCGGCAAGGCCCTGGATGTAGACGGTTTTGGAACCGCCAATGGAACCAATGTTCAGATCTGGCAGGACTATAACAACGCTGCACAGAAGTGGAGTATTATTCAGAATGCTGATGGTTCATACAGGCTGATCAATCCCAATAGTAATAAAGCGTTAGATGCAGCTGGAACCTCTAATGGAAGCAATGTGCTAATCTGGGACTATTGGGGCGGTTCAAATCAACACTGGAATATCGTCCCGGCTAATTAATACTTAATATAAGAAGGAGGTTTATTCCATTGAAATTCAGGAAAAGTTTATCTTTACTAATTGTGATTATTCTACTGTTTTCCTTCGCAATGACGACTTCGGCAGCCTCTAATATGCTAATAGAGCAGAGGGCGGACCCACATATCTATAAACATACAGATGGTTATTACTACTACACAGCTTCTGTACCTGAGTATGATCGAATTATTCTCAGAAGAGCCACAACTATACAAGGACTTGCTACTGCCCCCGAAACTGTTATTTGGTGGAAGCATTCAAGCGGTGAAATGTCTGCACATATATGGGCACCGGAAATTCATCATATTAATGGTAAGTGGTATGTATATTTTGCGGCAGGCAGAACGGATGATGTATGGGCAATACGCCAGTATGTGCTAGAGTCTTCAAGTGCTAATCCACTTACAGGGACATGGGTGGAAAAAGGTAAAGTTCAAATGAATTTCGAGTCCTTCACACTGGATGCCACCACATTCGTGCATAATAATCAGAGATACTTAGCATGGGCGCAAAAAGTCGGAAGTGACTCTAATATTTATATTGCTGCTATGAGTGATCCGTGGACCATCTCCGGAAATCAAGTGATGATCTCAACACCGCAATATTCTTGGGAAACTCAGGGGTATCGGGTGAATGAGGCGCCTTCAGTGATCAAACGGAATGGGAGAATATTCATGAGTTATTCGGCTAGTGCTACCGATGATCGTTACTGTCTGGGACTATTAACAGCATCGGATACGAGTAATTTATTAGATGCAAATTCATGGAGCAAATCACCAAATCCCGTATTCTCGAGCAGTATCGAGAACAGCCAATACGGGCCTGGCCATAATTCATTCACAATCTCTGAGGATGGATCAAGCGATATTCTTGTATATCATGCATGCCCGTACAAGGAAATCAGCGGTGATCCGCTTTATGACCCTAATCGGCATACTCATGTTCAACAGCTGAATTGGAATAGTGATGGTACGCCAAACTTTGGTGTTCCAGGAGAGGGTACTGGCGGAGGACTCGTATCGGGAAACACCTATAATTTAGTTAATGTAGCCAGCGGTAAGGCACTAGATGTGTGGAACATGGGAACGGCTAATGGAACCAATGTTGCGATTTATACACTCTATAACAATGCTGCACAGAAATGGACCATATATCAGAATTCCGACGGTACCTATAAGCTGATTAATCCTAACAGCGGCAAGGCCCTGGATGTAGACGGTTTTGGAACCGCCAATGGAACCAATGTTCAGATCTGGCAGGACTATAACAACGCTGCACAGAAGTGGAGTATTATTCAGAATGCTGATGGTTCATACAGGCTGATCAATCCAAATAGTAATAAAGCGTTAGATGCAGCTGGAACCACTAATGGAAGCAACGCATTAATCTGGGACTATTGGGGCGGTTCAAATCAACACTGGAATATCGTCCCGGCTAATTAACTTACAAATTATAATGAAGACCGCAATCCAAACCTTGGATGCGGTCTTTAACATTTCCTCAATATTTGCGACTTGGGAGCTCTTCCCTGGCCCTATCCTGCGTGAAAACCCCTTCTCTGACCACCATTCGTTTAGGTAACGTTTTGCCCGACATGAGATCCTGCGTAGCTTGCATCAATTGGGGACCAAGTATAGGATTGCACTCAACGATTAAATTAATTTTTCCCTCCGCCATCGTCTCGAAGGCTTCACGTATCCCGTCGAAGGATATCAGGATGATGTCCACCCCCGGAAGAAGACCCGCTTCCTCGATCGCCTCGATGGCGCCTAACGTCATATCGTCATTATGCGAATAAACGACGTCGATCTGGACTTTATCCGCAACCGCTTGTTTCAGGAACTCGCTCATGACGACCTTTCCCCGCTCCCGGGTGAATTCGCCACTTTTAGAGTATACAATTTTCATATTCGAATCCGCTTGAATGATCTCTTCGAATCCCTTTTTTCGATCAATCGTCGGAGCAGACCCTACTGTACCCTGGAGTTCGGCTATTCTGATCAGTTCGTCTGTATCATTATTGATCTTATCCAACAACCATTTGCCGGCCTTTCGGCCCTCTTCCAGAAAATCGGATCCAAGAAAGGTTATATATAAAGATGTATCTTGCGAATCGATCGCACGATCCGTAAGAATAACGGGGATTCCCGCCGTTTTCGCCTCGGTCAGAACGGCGTCCCAACCAGATTCCACCACTGGCGAGAATGCAATCACGTCAACTTCTTGCACAAAAAACGATCGTAATGCTTGAATCTGTGCTTCTTGACTTTGCTTGGCATCTATCCATATTAATCGAACACCATATTCTTCCGCGGACTCCTGGATCGATTTTGTGTTCGCCGCTCTCCAACCACCTTCATCTCCAACCTGTGCAAATCCCATCACAATTGGCGGCTTTTCAATGGAAACAGGTGGTGAATTATTAATGGAATCCGTATTACACGATGTCATTACAACCATGAATAGTGTAAAAAGCACCCAGGATACGTGTTTAGGGAGAAGTATCATCATGTGTTTTCCTCCGTATCGGTTCTTTTATTCACGTACTTGCACTCAATATATAACAATCATCTACTTATATCTACACTTATTTTGTATACTTATATGAGCGCACCCTCTTTTGTTACATTAGAATACCCTTATCCATGTAAGCGTTTCCTTCAAATATTCGTAGCTGGACCAGGAGGAATACCATGATTCCGAGACTTATACCTTATCGCAAATTCTTCCCACTACAACTCATTCTTGGATGCATGGCTTTGCTTTCTTATATTTATCCGATCACAATGATCGGTATATCTGTCCATTTTGCAAGTTTGTTCTTCCTGATAACCGGGAGATTAGTAGGCATGAAGAGTGCACTACTTCAAATCATTATCGTACACGCTGCCGCCATTTACTTTCTGGATGAGTCTCTACTGTACATGATCCTGGTAACACTTGAAGTGTCCGTTTCATTATGGGTTTATCAACGAATACGCCAAAGCGTGGGATTATTCCCTATCGTCCTGCTGTACTGGGCAGTGCTCGGTATCCCCGTCTTTGTACTTATCCATTCTTATTATTATGGGAACTTCGATTTTGGAATTCAATTATTCATGACCGCGCTCTTGGTGAATCAGCTTTTTAACGCGTTGGTAGCTGACCTAATTACTTCGTACCTTCCCTTGTTCCGAAGCAAACTGAAGATCCCGTCTGAGAAACTGGATTCGCCTAAGACCGTCCTGCTTACGCATATTTTAATCCACATCACAATCTTCAGCATCGTAGGATCCTCATTCCTATATTTGATCAATTCGGGAAGATTGGCGGATAACAAACTCAAGGAACAGACCTCCGTACAAGGCGAAATTCTCTCATCGGAACTGCGTTCTTCTTTCGCCTCGCTTACTTCCGATCAGCTTCGGGATCCTACCGAGTTCCTTCGAACATTAATTGCCTCTACATCAGTTACGGTCGACGAGGCAGTATTGTATGACGATCATTACTTCATCATGGGTTATTCCACTGAGCTTGTCCCCAGCAATGACGATTGGATGAATACGTCCGAATGGACAACCTATTCGGATACGCTTCATATTTGGCGCCCACATCAAGATTGGCTTGATTTCCCGGGCCGTCAGTGGAATGCTACGGCCATTATCCAGGAGGTCGATTTGGAGCAGTATACATTGTATCTCAAGCTCTCGAACCAACTATTCGTTCAAGACATGATCCAGATCTACGTCAGTCAGGCCGTTTACGTTTTATACACCGCACTCATCATCGGGCTATTTGCCGTATTTCTCTATTATTTTGTTGTTCGTTCCATATCCCAGATGGCTCGGCTTACTCAAGACGTTCTCCGCCAACTCGCGGAAGCCCAGCCGATTGAGTGGCCAGATTCAAAGATTCAAGAGATTGACGTCTTGATCCGGAACTTCAGCACCGTAACCATGGATTTAAATCGCATGCTGCAGGTATCCCAGACACAAGCTTACTTCGATAGCTTGACTGGCTTACCGAATCGCCGGCATTTCAACGAATATCTGAACAAATTCATGGTTGCTTTCACTGACAATACACGCCTCGCCGTCATCTTCATCGATCTGGACAAATTTAAACCGATCAACGACACCTTGGGACATGATATCGGTGATGTATTGCTACAACAGGTTGCCGAGCGTTTGAAGGAGATTCTCCCCACGCATGCATTCCTAGCCCGGATAGGTGGCGATGAATTCGTCGGCATCCTGCACACGGTAAACGGGGAAGATGCTCGATTCGTCGCGAATCAGTTGCTGAAGGGTCTGGAAATGCCCTTCCATGTATTCACGCATCGATTGCAAATCGCCGGAAGCATCGGTATTAGCCTATTCCCCGACCATGGCGACGACTTACACGCTGTGGTCGGGGAATAGGCTAATACCGATGTATACGGCCAAGGAGACCGGCGGTAACCGATATCGAATGTACGACGTAGAATAACTCGTTGATAACAAGCTATATGTTTACAGGATAGCAACAATCCTCCTTAATTGATTGAGTGCTGATTCTTCCGCACGTTTCGCCTGTTTAATATAGATTGCTAATTGAGCGAACCTTTCAGGCTGTTTGTAATGATCCGCACACTTTCCTTCAAAAGGCAACAAATCCGCGAAAGCTTGTAAATTCGCATAGATTTCTTGGTATATCTGTGCCGCCTCGCTCAACAAAACAGCAGCTGTACCTCCGATTCGCACTGCGGCTTCCTGTAGGTAAGCAACCGCATACTTTCGGCATTCCGCCCAGCATTGACTATTATAGGATAATGCAAAAATGCTCGGATTCTCTCCCTCCACAGCTTTTATCCACAAATCATAACCAGCTAGACCCGAGCTATAAGGTGAATTCACCCATTTCTTCGGTCCATCAGCAAACTCAAGAGCGAACTCCAAAGATTCCTTCACAACATCCCTTGGGCTCGATGACCTTCCCCGTTCTACCCAATACAGCTCCAAAAGGCCAATATGATACGTCCCTAGTTGATTACGTGGAGTGCGACCCTCACCCTGTAGGATGATGTGATCCCCTGCCGTCGACATAATTTCACGAACGCCACCATTAGTAACCATACGAATATCGCCTTTAAGATGAAAATTTCTTGTGCTCGCTAACTGAATGAGCAAATCATTAGTTTCAATATCCTCTAATTGTACATACCCATCACCATGAACGGATAATCGATCCTCTAGCTCAGGAGTTAATGGGAATATGCGTTGTTCATTACGGCCAGGAAGATTATCTACTCCAAATCCTGAGAATAAATAATCTTCTTGACCATATCCATTAACGACATAATACTCCGGAAGCGCTAGATTATAGCCATAACAAGGATACCCGCGATCAATAGCATTTTTCGTGTTTTCCCATGCCATTTGCTGCTTTTCCAGAAAATCCTCGTCCTTCTGAAAGCCATAGACCCCATTTACAGTGAAGCCAAGGTTGTTACATAAATTCATCATCGGCCCCTGATACCAAGGTCCCCCTGCACCGAAGCCCTCTTCATCCGTGTACATAATAAAAGCAACTCCTGTACCACCAAACAACCATGCATCGGACATCTCGATGCCCAAGTATTCACTGCTGCCTTTTAGGCATCCTAATTGCGTATTCCAAAAACTATTCCAACTTAACCCATTTAACCTTACCATATCCCATCACCCCGCTGGTATAAGTCCAGACCCTTTGGCCTGCTTATTATTCATCTTAACAGGGGTACTCTGACATATCGTGTCATTCGCTAGAATACGATTTAATTTCTTTTCTAATTGATTGATATAGAGATTTCGCAGCCACTTGGGAGATTCGATCGTAGCTTCTGCCGGGCTAGTAAACAGCGCTGCCAGGAGCCTTTGTGGATCATAGTACTCTACTCGAAATAGTCCCGCAGCGACTGCTTCGAAGCGAAATGGAAAAGAGCTAGCATAGGATGGAGCATCCAGATGTACGTAAGCAATATTAGCCTCATTGGCTAGCTCAGGTACAATCTCCGCTTGCTTTAATAATGGGGTTAAATCAAATTTTTGAGTAATTATATCAGCAGATAAAAGTCCAGACAATGCAAAAAAACGAATTTGCTTGTTGGGCTCACAATATCCGACAACAAAGTTCTCATTATGAAAGGAGTACATTTTATAAGGGGACAGACGAATTGTCAGCATAGTGCCTTGTTCGTTTGCATATTTAACCTCAACCTTGTTATAGGCTACCATGGATTTATTAATGATATCGAGAATATTCAGCTCTTTCGGGTCAATTGGGAATAAGGGTAGAGCTATATTCGCTTCATCGGAGCTGTTATTATCGATTAGTCTTCTAAATAGTCTAGATAAATGTCGTGCATGCTCTGACTCTAATTTGGCGTATTGCTCCGATAGATACATTAATCCTTGCCTTTGTTGGTCCGTTACTAGGATATTCCCCAATAAAAAAGTATCACTAGTATAATAATATCCTTTTCTCTTATGGCAAAACTCAATAGGGGCACTCATAGAATCGCGCAGATACTCTACATCTCTCGCTGCTTGCCGCTGCGAAAGCGAGAATTGCTTTGCGATTTGAACACAGTTTGGATATGTCTTCTGACGAATTTGCGCATCTATCCAGCTAAGTCTGTGCATGTTGCCCAGAGGGATCAGCTCCTACTCTTCCTTTTTTACCCATTATACCAGAGCACTATGACATATAGTGTCATTATGGTGGGAACCTTTTACTGAAAAAAAACTACGACAGCAAGATTGACTAGCAGGAATTTCCAGTCCTATGTCGAAGGTATAAAGGTCAGTATTTTTTGAAGGAGTTGACCCTTATGCTTGAGAAAAATAGATTAGGTGTTGCACCAAAA
>Ga0101941_1000376_pt1 | contig 84992 bp, 67 predicted proteins | sample DewCreD2012metaG_3_FD_75242 | JGI IMG/M metagenome (GOLD analysis project Ga0101941, IMG submission 75242) | Hot spring sediment bacterial and archeal communities from British Columbia, Canada, to study Microbial Dark Matter (Phase II) - Dewar... ... | reverse complement strand
GTCATGTGCGGGTAGAGGGCGTAGTGCTGGAACACCATGGCTACGCCCCGGTCGCCCGGCGCCAGGGCGTCGACCCGCCGTTCGCCGATGTGGATCTGGCCGGTTTCGACCGTCTCCAGACCGGCGATCATTCGCAGCAGGGTGGACTTGCCGCAGCCCGAGGGGCCCAGGAAGGCGATGAACTCGCCGGACGCGATGTCGAGGCAAATGTCGTCGAGCACGGCGACCGAGCCGAAACTCTTGCTCAGATGATCAAGCCGCACACGCGCCACGCATCCCCTCCCGTCGGCCCGCGGCTCGCGCGATGGAAGGGTGGCGTGAAGCCGTCGTTTCCTCCCGATCGCGGCGCTTGAGCGCCTCTTGTTTCCGCCCGCCTTCGATAGGGACGGGCGGGCCTGATCTCTTTACTCAGACAAAAGCGGGATAACGATGATTTCGGCGGCGCGCAAGGCGAAAAGTAGGGGGCGTGGCGAACAGAAAAACGCCCTGCCGCGCGGCGGGCGCGGCAGGGCGTTATAATTGTCCGACTATAGGGCGTCGGATGCGCTAGAATACGCCGTCAATCGCTCGCCGCACGCCCAGCGGATTGTCCGCCTTCAGGGCCGGCGGCAGCAGGGCGTCGGGGATGTCCTGGTAGCAGACTGGGCGCAGGAAACGCTCCATGGCGCGGGTGCCGACCGAGGTGCCGCGCGGGTCGGAGGTGGCCGGGAACGGGCCGCCATGGACCATGGCGTTGGAGACCTCGACGCCGGTCGGCCAGCCGTTGGCCAGGATGCGGCCCGCCTTGCGCTCCAGGATCGGGATCAGGCCGCGCGCGGCGTCGGCGTCGGCGGCGTCCATCTGCAAGGTGGCGGTCAGCTGACCCTCCAGACTCTCAAGCACGGCGGCCAGCTGGACGGCGTCCTTCACGCGGACGACCAGCGAGGACGAACCGAACACCTCGTGGCCAAGCACCTCGTCGCGCTGGAAGGTCTCGGCGTCGACGGCGAATAGCGCGCCGACGGCCTGGTTCACCCCGTCGCCGACACAGCCGCGCGCCAGTTGCTGGACGCCTTCACGGCTGGCCAGGCGATCGACGCCCTGCTCGTAGGCGCCGAAGATGCCGGGCGTCAGCATGACGTGCGGCTGGGCGGCGGTCAGGGCGGCGATGGCGGCGGCCTCGAAGCGGTCGAGGTCAGGACCGGCCATGGCGAAGACCAGGCCGGGATTGGTGCAGAACTGGCCCGCGCCCATGGTCAGAGAGCCGACGAACGCCGTGCCCAGCGCCTCGGCCCGGGCGGCCAAGGCGGCGGGCATCAGCACCACCGGATTGATGCTGCTCATCTCGGCGAAGACCGGGATCGGCTCGGGCCGTTCGGCGGCGATGCGCATGAAGGCCACGCCCCCGGCCCGCGAGCCGGTGAAGCCCACGGCCTTGATGCGGGCGTCGGCGACCAGGCCGGCGCCCAGCGTGCGCTGCTGGCCGATCAGGATCGAGAACACGCCGGCCGGCAGGCCCGAGGACTTGACGGCCTTGTCGATCGCGCTGCCGACCATGGCGCCGGTGTTGGGGTGGGCCGAGTGACCCTTGACGATCACCGGGCAGCCGGCCGCCAGGGCCGAGGCGGTGTCGCCGCCGCCCGTCGAGAAGGCCAGGGGGAAGTTGCTGGCCCCGAACACCACGACCGGGCCCAGCGGGATGAAGCGCTGGCGCAGGTCCGAGCGGGGCAGGGGCGTGCGCTCGGGCATGGCCGGGTCGATCCGGGCGCCGATCCAGTCGCCGCGTCGCACGACCTGGGCGAACAGACGGAGCTGACCGCAGGTGCGGCCGCGCTCGCCGGTGATCCGGGCCTGGGGCAGGCCGGTCTCGGCCATGGCGGTCTGGATCAGCTCGTCGCCCAGGGCCTCGATCTCGGTGGCGATCGCCTCGAGGAAGGCCGCGCGGGTTTCCAGGTCGGTCTCGCGATAGACGTCGAACGCGGCGGCGGCGGCGGCGAGGGCCGCCTCGATCTGGTCGGGGCTGGGCTCTGGGAAGCTGGGGCCGAAGTGTTCGTTGGTGGCGGGGTTCAAGGCCCGCAGGGCGGCTTCGGCCATCAGGTGTCTCGCTCTATTATTCGATGAACGCTGGAGCGACGATCCGTCGGCCCAGCAGGAAGGCGTCGGCGACGTGACGCAGCGGGCTGACGTCGACGTCGCTGGTTGAGCCGGCCACCAGGTGCGCGAACGCATCGTAGAGACCAGCGTATTCGGCGTCCGGCCCCTCGCGAAGCAGCACGTCGTCGATCCACAACTTGGCGCCGCCGTGCGTCAGCTTCAACACGTTGTTACCGGTATCTTCGCTTCCGGTCTCGACCGTGATGTCCCAGCTTTGCGGGCCGGTCTGCAGGAAGTCGAACTCGGCGCGGATCGGCGCGCCGGCCGCGTCCACGAAGTCCAGTTCGGCCTGGATCGGCGACTGACAGTTCTCGGGCACGTGCAACGCCGCGCTCGTCAGGAAGAACGGCCGGGGCAGGATGGCGGTGGCGATCGACAGGGCGTTGATCCCCGGATCGAACACGCCCAGGCCGCCGGCCTCCCAGATCCAGGTCTGGCCCGGATGCCAGACCCGCACGTCCTCGCGCCAGTCGATGCGCACCGAGCGGATGGTCTTGTCGGCCAGCCATTCGCGCGCCGGCGCCACGCCCTGGGCGTAGCGCGAATGCCAGGTGGTCTGCAGGGTCAGGCCGCGCTCGGCGGCGGTCAGGCGCAGGTCCTCGACCTCGCTCAGCGTCGCCCCGGGCGGCTTTTCCAGCATCACGTGCTTGCCGGCCGCCAGGGCCAGGTGGGCCAGGGCGTGACGCGGCTGGGGCGGGGTGCACAGCGACACCGCATCGACCGCCACGTCGCTGGCCAGCAGATCGGCCAGGGTCGTGAAGTGCGCGACGCCGTCCAGGTCGGCGTTGCGGCTGACGATGGCGACCAGTTCGAAGCGATCGTCGGCGGCGATGGCGGGCAGGTGCTGGTCGCGGGCGATCTTGCCGAGACCAACGAGGGCCAGGCGGATCGGCGTCACAGGCTGCGCACCGTCACCGGCTTGTCCTCGGCTTGCGCGAGGGGATTGCTGACGGGGTAGAGGAACGGCGCGGCGCCGATCTCGAACACGTCGCCGACCTTGGTCTGGAAGCCCTCCGAGAACGACAGGGTCGCGGTGCCGAAGAAGTGGACGTGAAGGTCGCCCGGCTTGCGGAAGAGGTCGTACTTGAAGTGGTGGTGTTCGAGGTTGGCGATCGTGTGGGACATGTTCGCCTCGCCCGACAGGAAGGGCTTTTCCCAGACCACCTCGCCGCCCCGCAGGATCTTGCTGGCGCCGCGCACGTCGGCCGGCAGATCGCCGGTCAGCAGTTCGGGACCCAGGGCCGCCTGGCGCAGCTTGGAGTGGGCCAGCCACAGATAGTTGCCGCGCTCGATGATGTGGTCCGAGAACTCGTTGGCCAGGCAGAAGCCCAGGCGCCAGGGCGCGCCGTCGGGGCCGATGATGTAGACGCCGGCGATCTCGGGTTCCTCGCCGCCGTCCTTTGCGAAGGCGGGCGAGGTCAGGGGGGCGCCGTGGCCGACCACGTGCGAGCCGTCGCCCTTGTAGAACCACTCCGGCTGGGCCCCGACGGCGCCGGCCGCGGGCTTGCCGCCCTCGACGCCCATCAGGAACATCCGCATGGAGTCGGTGAGTTGCTCGCCGGCTTGGGCGGCCTTGTGCATCTTGTCGCGGCCCTCGGCCGAGCCGAGGTGGGTCAGGCCGGTGCCGGTCAGGATCAGGTGGGCGGGGTCGGGATGGTCGATCGGGGCCAGCACCCGGCCTTCGGCCAGGGCGGCGGGGATGTCGATCTCGGCGCCGAGCGGGTTGGCCTGGGCGGCCTCGGCCAGGGTGGCGCCGGCCGCCAGGGCGGCTTGGGCAAGGGCCAGCAGGGTGTCGGCCACCTCGACCTTGCGGGCCAGGCCCGAGTCATTGACCGCCGCGAGGATTCGCGTCCCGCCCTGATCCTTCAATTGCACAAAGCGCAGCACCATGGCTGTCGTGACCTCCCAGCGGGTTTCGCTATTTAGTCAGACAAATAGCGAACTGCTTGGCGGTGTCAAACCCGGATCGATGAGCTCGTGGCGCGGTATGGGAGGGCCTTGCACAGCGTCGAAACAAGAAAATCGGCGCAAACCCGCGTTTCATCGGCGTTTCCAATCATCATACTTTTCGACGCCAACAGCGGCAAGCGAACAGCGGCATGACCGCGAAATCCCTTGTCGGCGCACAAACTGTCTCGCTAGTGTCGCGCTGCGTCGAGATCGGCGGGCGGACGGGGCTTTCGTCCACGACTGGACAGGGAGGCGAAGCGCGCGTGCGGAAGAAGAAGGACAAGGCCGGGGACGGAGATTTCGCGCGGGACAGCCTGGCGGCCACCAGCCGAATCCACGGTTCGATCGCCCGCAACCTCGGCGTGGCCATCGTCTCGGGTCAGTATCAGCCGGGCGACATCCTCAACAACGAGATCGATTCCAGCGAGCAGCTTCAGGTCTCGCGCAGCGCCTATCGCGAAGCCATCCGCATCCTGGCCGCCAAGGGACTGGTCGAGAGCCGGCCCAAGACCGGCACCCGGGTCACCGAGCGCAACCGCTGGAGCCTGCTGGACCCCGAGGTGCTGGCCTGGTTCTTCGAATCCGAGCCCAGCGAGGAGTTCCTGAAGGGACTGTACGAGCTGCGCATGATTGTCGAGCCTGCCGCGGCCGCCCTGGCCGCCGAGCGTCGCGACGACGGCCAGCTGGAGCGCATGCGCAAGGCGCTGATCCAGATGGAGAGCCAGACCCTGGCCACCGAGGCCGGCCAGGCCGCCGACCGCGACTTCCACGACACCGTTCTGGAGGCCACCGCCAACGCGGCGTTGTTCACCCTGAGCAGCAGCATCGGCGCGGCGGTGCGCTGGACCACGATCTTCAAGCAGCGCAAGCGCGAGCTGCCCCGCGATCCCATGCCCGATCACTGGAAGGTGTTCGACGCCATCGCCGCCGGCCGTCCGGACCAGGCGCGTCAAGCGATGGAGCGGCTGGTGGGGCTGGCGCTGGAAGACACCCGCGCGGCGATCGATCCCAAGGACTAGGCCGGAGACCGCTATGCGTTTCGATGTTCAGCTGTCGCGACGCGCCATGGTGGCGGGCGCCGGCGCGACCACGCTTGCCGGCTGCGTTTCCGCGCCGTTCAATCCTCGGGGCTCGGCCGCCGGCGAGGCCGTGCGCAATCCGCTGGTGCGGCAGCGGGCCGACGCCCAGGTGTTCCGCCACGACGACGGCGACTACTACATGACCGCCTCGGTTCCGGAATATGACAGACTGGTCCTGCGCCGCGCTCCCACCCTGGCCGGCCTGGCGACCGCGCCCGAGGCCGTGATCTGGCGGCGCCCCGACCAGGGCAAGCTGGGCGGCTATATCTGGGCGCCCGAACTGCACTGGATGGACGGGCGCTGGCACCTGTATTTCGCGGCCGGCGACGCGGGCGAACCGTTCCACATCCGCACCTATGTCCTACGCTGCGAGGACCGTGACGCCCTGACCGGCCGCTGGGCGGTGCTGGGCCAGCTCAAGACGCCCTGGGACACCTTCACGTTGGATTCCACCGTCTTCACCCATCGCGGGGTGCGCTACCTGTGCTGGGCGCAGCAGGAGCCGGGGATCAAGACCAACAGCAATCTGTACCTGGCGCCGCTGGCGACCCCGACCACCCTGGCCCGGCCCCCGGTCCGCCTGACCGTGCCGACCCTCCCTTGGGAGGTCGAGGGCTACAAGGTGGCCGAGGCGCCCGCCGTCCTGGTCCGCAACGGCCGGGTGTTCATCGCCTATTCCGCCAGCGCCACCGACGCTCGCTATTGCCTGGGCCTGCTGACCGCCGACGCCGGCGCGGACCTGATGTCGATGGACGCCTGGAGCAAGTCTCAGGTCCCCGTCTTCGTCTCCTCCGAGGAGACCGGCGTCTATGGGCCTGGCCACAATTCCTTCACCGTCGACGAGCGAGGCCGCGACGTGCTGGTCTTCCACGGTCGCGACTACAAGACCATCCAGGGCAACCCGTTGTTCGACCCGAACCGCCACACCCGGGTGCAGCGGCTGTACTACCATCCGGACGGGACCCCCGACTTCGGCGTGCCGGTCGGGGCCGGCGAGATCCCCGACCGCTTCGCGCCCATGGATCGGCCGGGCGCCTATCTGCGCCTGGAGGGAGCGCGGCCGGTGGTCGGCGACGGCGCCCTGGCGACCACGCAGTTTCGCCTGAAGCCCGGCCCGGCCGGCGTGGTGTCGCTGGAGCCGATCCTGCGGCCGGGCCAGGTTCTGAGCGGGTCGCCCGGCGGCGCGGTCGGGCTGGCGGACGCGGCCCAGGATCCGGCGCGGGGCGGCTTTCGCCAGGTTCGCGGGCTGGCGAGCGGGCGCGGCGTCTCGTTCGCGGCGCTGGGCGGGGGCTACCTGCGCCACCAGGACGGCGTGGTGGTGATCGGGCCGGTCGATAACTCCGCCGGTCGAGCCAGCGCGACCTTCATCGTCAGCTGAGCCTTCCGGCCCTCGCGGCGCTCACCCCAGTCGGTACAGGCCCGAGCCGTGGGCCGGCAGGATGCGTTCGAGGCGACCGGCCGCCGACCCATCGGGCCGTCGCGCCCACAGGTCGCGCACCTCTGCAGATCCCTTCATGCCCAGGATGGCCAGATCGGCGCCCACGGTCGCCGCCTTGTCCGTGGTGTTGAACAGCGCCAGGTAGCGAGCGTCCGACCCCGGCGCTCGCGCGGTCCAGGCGACCAGGCCCGCGGCGTTGAACAGGGGACGGTTCTCCGAACTCCGCTGATTGACCGCCAGCACCTCGTCGTTGGTCAGCAGCGCCGTCGTCGCCGGATCCAGCTTGCGCAGGTCGCCCCCCATGATCAGCGGCGAACGGGCGATCGACCACAGGGTCATCATGGTGCGCTGCTCGTCGGGCGTGAACCGCGTCGCGCGCTTGCCCAGGTCAAGGATCCCCAGCGGCAGCATGTCGGCGTCGGGCCAGCAGCCGGGGATGCGATAGGGGTTCCAGCGCTCCAGCCGGCCGAACTGCTCCAGCAGCAGCGGCCACTGGTCCCAGAAGTCGTCGCTGATCCGCCAGAGGTTGGCGTGGCGCTGGGCGTGGTCGGCGGCGTCCAGCGGCGTTTCGCCGGGCGACAGGCTCAGCACCATCGGCCGGCCGCAGGCGTCGATGGCCTTGCGCACCGCTTCGATCTCGGGCGCGTGGTCGTGGTAGGGCCTGCTCATGTCGTCGACCTTGACGTAGTCGACGCCCCAGGCGGCCAGCAGCTTGAAGACGCTGTCGTAATAGGCCTGGGCGCCGGTCTTTCGCATGTCGACGCCGTACATGTCCGGGTTCCAAGGGCACAGGCTGGAGCGGTCGACGATGTCACCGATGCGGACGTCGGTCCCCAGCACCGGCAGGTTCCGATCCGCCGCCTGGCGGGGCGCGCCGCGCATCAGGTGGATGCCGAACTTCAGGCCCAGGGCGTGCAGCCGGTCGCCCAGCGGCTTGAACCCCGCGCCGTCGGCGGAGGAGGGGAAGCGGTTGACGGCCGGCAGCAGGCGGCCCCACGGGTCCAGCGCCAGGCTGGCGTCCTTGCGATAGTCGAAGCCGGTCGCGCCCGGCTCGTACCACTGGATATCGACCGTGAAGACGTCGTAGCCGTGCGGCAGCAGCACCTTGGCCATGACCTTGGCGTTGTCGATCGCCTGGTCCTCCGTCAGGGTGGTGGCGAAACTGTCCCAGCTGTTCCAGCCCATCGGTGGGGTCGGCGCCAGGCGGCGAAAGGCCAGGGGATCGGCGGCCTGGGCCAGTCCCGGTAGCCACGGCGCGGCCACGGAAGCAGCCAGAAGGGCCCGCCGAAGCACTCGGAACCGCCTCGTGGCGAGCGGATTTTTGGGGTCCAACGACGCCTCCCTTGCGACCTATCGTCCGACAACAGTCGGCGAATGATTTTCTTTCGCGTTCAATTGGAAAACACGGCTTGCCAGGCTTGTCGAGCGGCGCGGCTCTCACGTTGACGCCGGGTCTTCGTCGGTATAGTCAGACAAATAAACAGGGGTGAAACGAACGGGATGTCGATCGCTCCGCCCGGATGGCGGACAATCCTCATGACGTCCCGCCAGGCCTCCGCTGTCGCTGATCCAAGGCCCCGTCGCCTATCTAAGGACTGTCATGAGCTCTGCCGCCGTTCCGCCCCGCGCCCTTCGTTCGCGCGCCTGGTTCGACAACCCCGACAACGCGGACATGACGGCGCTGTATCTGGAGCGCTACCTGAACTTCGGCCTTTCGCTGGACGAGCTGCAGTCGGGCAAGCCGATCATCGGCATCGCCCAGACCGGCAGCGATCTGTCGCCCTGTAACCGCCACCACCTGGTTCTGGCCGAACGCATCCGCGAAGGCATCCGCACGGCCGGCGGCATCGCCCTGGAATTCCCGGTCCACCCGATCCAGGAGACGGGCAAGCGCCCGACCGCGGGCCTGGACCGCAACCTGTCCTATCTGGGCCTGGTCGAGACCCTGTACGGCTATCCGATCGACGGCGTGGTCCTGACCATCGGCTGCGACAAGACCACCCCGGCCTGCCTGATGGCCGCCGCCACGGTCAACATCCCGGCTATCGCCCTCTCGGTCGGTCCGATGCTGAATGGCTGGCACAAGGGTCAGCGCACGGGTTCGGGCACCATCGTCTGGAAGGCCCGCGAGCTGCTGGCGGCCGGCGAGATCGACCGAGCCGGCTTCATCAAGCTGGTGGCCAGCTCGGCCCCCTCGACCGGCTACTGCAACACCATGGGCACGGCCACGACCATGAACTCGCTGACCGAGGCGCTGGGCATGTCGCTGACCGGCTCGGCCGCCATTCCCGCGCCCTATCGTGACCGGCAGCAGAACGCCTACGAGACCGGCCTGCGGATCGTCGAACTGGTCGAGCAGGACATCAAGCCGTCCGACATCCTGACCCGCGACGCGTTCCTGAACGCCATCGTCGTCAACTCGGCGATCGGCGGCTCGACCAACGCCCCGATCCACCTGAACGGCCTGGCCCGCCACATCGGCGTCGAGCTGAGCGTCGACGACTGGCAGACCTATGGCGAAGAGGTGCCGCTGCTGGTCAACCTGCAGCCGGCCGGGGAATATCTGGGCGAAGACTATTACCGGGCCGGGGGCGTGCCGGCGGTGGTCAACCAGCTGATGGGCCAGGGCCTGATCCGCGAGGACGCCTTGACCGTGTCGGGCAAGACCATCGGCGAGGCCTGCAAGGGCGTGGAGATCGAGGACGAGGCGGTGATCCGTCCGTTCGACAAGCCGCTGGTCGAGCGCGCCGGCTTCGTGGTCATGCGCGGCAACCTGTTCAATTCGGCGATCATGAAGACCAGCGTGATCACCGCCGAGTTCCGCGACCGCTACCTGTCGGACCCCGACGATCCCGACGCCTTCGAGGGCGAGGCGATCGTGTTCGACGGTCCCGAGGACTATCACCATCGCATCGACGACCCGTCGGTGGGCATCACCGAGCGCAGCGTGCTGTTCATGCGCGGCGCGGGGCCGATCGGCTATCCTGGCGCGGCCGAGGTGGTGAACATGCGGGCCCCCGATTATCTGATCAAGCGCGGCATCCACCAACTGCCCTGCATCGGCGACGGACGCCAGTCGGGCACCTCGGGTTCGCCCTCGATCCTCAACGCCTCGCCCGAGGCGGCGGCCGGCGGCGGGCTGGCCCTGCTGAAGAGCGGCGACCGCGTGCGGGTCGACCTGCGCAAGTCGCGGGTGGACGTGTTGGTCACGCCCGAAGAGATTGTCGCGCGTCGCAAGACGCTCGAGGCGGCCGGCGGCTTCAAGTATCCGGAAAGCCAGACGCCCTGGCAGGAGATCCAGCGGGCCATCGTCGGCCAGATGGAGACCGGGGCGGTGCTGGAGCCGGCGATAAAGTACCAGCGCATCGCCCAGACCAAGGGCCTGCCCCGCGACAACCACTAGCCAGACCACCGAAGACAAACGCCGGCCAACGGCGAGCCCTAGGGAGAATATCGTGAAGCTGACCACGCTGAAGCATGCGCTCGTCGCGGGCCTCGCCACCGCGGCCTTGGCCGGTGCGAGCGCCGCCGCCGCCCAGACCGCCGTCACCGCCACCCTGCGCGCCGACCAGCCCGGCGCCGTGATCCAGCCGGAAGTCTACGGCCAGTTCGCCGAGCACCTGGGACGCGGCATCTACGAAGGCGTCTGGGTCGGGGAAGACAGCAAGATTCCCAACACCAAGGGCTACCGCACCGACGTGGTCGAGGCGCTGAAGGCCATCAAGGTTCCGCTAGTGCGCTGGCCCGGCGGGTGCTTCGCCGACGACTATCACTGGCGCGAAGGCGTGGGGCCGCGCGACAAGCGTCCCGTGAAGGTCAATGTCTTGTGGGGCGGCGTCGAGGAGCCCAACAGCTTCGGCACCAACGAGTTCATGGACTTCGCCGAACTGATCGGCGCCAAGACCTATGTGGCCGGCAATGTCGGCACGGGCTCGCCCCAGGAAATGGCCGAGTGGGTCGAGTACATGGTCTCGCCGACCAACTCGACGATCGCCAACCAGCGCCGGGCCAACGGTCGCGACAAGCCGTGGAAGCTCGACTATTTCGGCGTCGGCAACGAGAACTGGGGCTGCGGCGGCCAGATGACGGCGGCGCACTATACCAATCTCTATCGCAACTTCGCCGAGTTCGTCCGGGTGCCCAAGGGCACCAAGACCGAGAAGATCGCCGGCGGCGCCAACAGCGACGACTACAATTGGACCGAAACCATGATGGCCAGCGCGGCCAAGAACATGGATCAGATCAGCGTCCACTACTACACGATCCCCACCAGCAAGTGGGACCACAAGGGCTCGGCCACCAAGTTCGACGAGCAGCTGTGGGCCGACACCATGGTCCAGGCCCTGCGCATGGACGAGCTGGTCACCAAGCACACCGCGATCATGGACAAGTATGATCCGGAAAAGCGGGTCGGCCTGTCCGTTGACGAGTGGGGCATCTGGCACGACGTCGAGCCGGGCACCAATCCGGGCTTCCTTTACCAGCAGAACACCATGCGCGACGCGGTGGCGGCCGGGGCGACCCTGAACATCTTCCACAAGCACGCCCAGCGGGTGCGGCTGACGGCCATCGCCCAGATGGTCAACGTGCTGCAGGCCATGATCCTGACCGACAAGGACAAGATGGTCCTGACGCCGACCTACTGGGTCTATGACCTGTACAAGCCGTTCCAGGGGGCGACATCCCTGCCGGTCGAGCTGAACACCCCGGCCTATACGGTGGGCAAGTCCAGCGTGCCCGCGGTCAGCGCCTCGGCGGGCAAGGACGCCGCCGGCGTGGTCCATGTGGCGTTGGTGAACCTGGATCCCAACAAGTCGGCGACCGTGACGATCAAGCTCTCGGGCGTGACCGGCAAGACCGCCAAGGGCCGCGTCCTGACCGGCCCGACGATGAGCGCCCACAACACCTTCGAGGCGCCCAACGCCGTCAAGCCGGCGGCCTTCACCAACGCCTCGATCAAGGGCGACACCCTGACCGCGACCCTGCCGAGCAAGTCGGTGGTGGTGCTGGATCTGAACTAGGGCTCAGCGGCCCGCTCATGCCTCGACGAGGCAAGGGATGAGCGGGCCACCACCACGACCGGTCCGCGCCTTCTGGCTTGAAACCTGGAGCAAAGCCCATGAGGAAAACCTCCGCGGTCCTGCTGTCCTGCGCGACGCTGAGCGTGGCGTTGCTCGCGGCCGTCGCTCCCGCCCGGAGCCAAGCCACCTGGGCGGCCGACAACGGCGACGGGACCTTCACCAACCCGATTTTCTACGACGAGTTTTCCGATCCCGACCTGATCCGTGTCGGGGACGACTTCTACATGACCGGCACGACCATGCACGCCATGCCGGGCCTGCCCGTTCTGCGGTCCAAGGACCTCGTGAACTGGGAGTTCCTGTCCTACGCGGTCGACAGGCTGGATCTGGGGCCGGCCTATCGTCTGGAGGGCGGCAACGTCTACGGGCGTGGGATCTGGGCGCCCAGCTTCCGCTATCGCGACGGCGTCTTCTACATCTTCTCCAACGTCAACGGCGAGACGACCCAGGTCTTCACCGCGACCGACCCACGCGGTCCGTGGACCCATCGCCAGATGAAGCGGTCGTTCCACGATCTTTCGGTGCTGTTCGACGATGATGGAAAGGCGTGGGTCGTCTGGGGTTATCGCGATCTCAAGATCGGCCAGCTGAACGCCGACCTGACCGACATCGTCGAGGGCACCGAGCGCACCCTGTTCGATCGCGACGCGGGAATGGGCGAGGGCGCGCACCTCTACAAGATCGACGGCCGCTACTTCGTCATCAGCGCCTGGTGGGACGGCCGCATGCGCATGCCCGCCGCGCGCGCCGACAATCTCGCCGGCCCCTGGGAGGTCAACAGGGCCATCAGCATCGACGAGGATTTTGGGCTCGCCGAGGGCTACCGGCTGAAGGACTCGAACGGACCCGCCTTCGATCTCGTCGCGCCCAATCCCGAACCTCGCGGCCGCATGTCGCTGCATCAGGGCGGCGTGGTGCGGACGCCGAAGGGCGAGTGGTGGGGGTTCTCCATGCTCGACTACAATTCGGTCGGCCGCCTCGTCGCGCTGTCGCCGATCACCTGGAAGGATGGCTGGCCCTTTTTCGGTTTGCCAGGAAACCTGGGGCGAACGCCCCGGACCTGGGTCAAGCCCAAGAGCGACGCCGTGTCACCGATCCGGGTCCCCTATGAACGGAGCGATACGTTCGACGGGGCGCGGCTGAAGCCGGTCTGGCAGTGGAACCACGTTCCGGACGACACGCACTGGTCGCTCACCGAGCGGCCGGGCTTCCTGCGCCTTCGCACCCTTCCGGCGACCTCGTTCTGGGAAGCCCGCAACAGCTTGACCCAAAGGGCGATCGGGCCGCGATCGCAGCCGACCGTCGTCCTGGACGCCGCGGGTTTGAAGGATGGCGACATCGCGGGCCTGGCGCTTCTGAACATGCCCTATGCCTGGATTGGCGTGGAGCGCGCGGGAAGCGACCTCGCGCTCGTCCAGTTCGACAAATCGACCGGGGCGAAGGTGTCGACGCCGCTCGCGGGGAGCCGGGTCTGGCTGCGCGCCGACTGCGATTTCCTGACGGAAAAGGCGCGGCTGAGCTATTCGACCGATGGCGTGGTCTTCAAGCCGGTCGGCGCGGTTTTCACTACGGTCTTCTCGCTCCGCACCTTCCAGGGCGTGCGCTATGCGCTGTTCGGCTACAACACCAAGGGCGTCGAAGGCGGTTATGCCGACTTCGATGGCGTCACGGTTCGCGAACCGAACCCCAGGGGCCTGCAAAGACCCATTCCCCTTGGCGGCTCCATCCGGCTCGCGGCGCTCGGTTCCCCGCTGGGACTGAGCGTGGTCGGCGGGCAGTTGGCCATCGGTCCCCCTTCGGCCTTCTCGGTCGTCGACATGGGCCAGGGGCGCGTGGCGCTGAAGGTTGGGGAGGACTTCGTCTCGGTCGCCCCCAACGGCGCTGTCAGGCTGGATCGTCGCCCGAGCGTCCCGGCGCGTACGTTCCAATGGATCGAGACGCCGACCGGGGACCTCGTGCTGATGTCTCTCGAAACCAACCGTTTCCTCACGCTCGACCTGAAGCAGGGGGCGATCACCAGCCTGAGTCCAGGGCCTAGGCCGGACGGCGCCGACGGCGCGCGGCTGAGCTGGACGCCGGATCCAAACTGAAGGCGGGCGCTCAGAACACCTTCATCTCGATCAGCCGCATGTCCTTGCCCGGCGCCAGATCGATCACCGCCCGCAGCTTCGACGTCGTAACCGGCGTCCAGGTCGTGCGATCGACGCCGTTGGCCAGCGGGGCGGGGGCCTTGGCCACCTCTACCCACTTGCCGTCCCGCCAGGCTTCCAGCCGATAGCGCGACGGCCCGGCGAAGGCCTTGTCGTCGGCGAAGAAGCTGAGCTCGGCCGAACGCACCGACACCGGCTTGCCGAAGTCCACCGCGAACCAGGGCTGCTTCGCGCTCGCGCCTTTCTTGTCGAGCCCAGGCGACCAGCCGTTGGCCATCTCCGGGAAGAACCACACCCGCCCGTCCAGCGCCTGGTGCACGGTCTTGGCGTCGCCGCCGGCCGAGGCCGCGCCGCGCGGGAAGTCCGAGAGCACCAGATTGACCGCCTGGTTGATCGGTCGGACGATCGGCGCGGCCGGCTTGCGCGCCAGCGGCGCGGTCAGCTTCTTCAAGGTCGGCGAGGCGGCGACCTCCTGGCCGTCCACCGTCACCACCAGGCCTTGGCGGCCATAGCGCGAGCCGTCGGCGTCCCACGTGATCCCGACCAGCCGGCCGTGGTAGGGCGCGTCCTGCAGGCTGAAATACTTCAGGAAGTGCGGGTCGGTCGGATCGCCGGGCGCCAGAGGATTGACCTCCAGCACGTCGTCGGCGCGCGGGCGCAGGCCCACCAGGCCGCTGATGACCAGGTCGACATAGCCGGAGTGATTGTAGTGGTGGCTGCGATCCAGGCCGACGATCGCCTTGCCGGTGGCGGGGTCGTAGTTCTCCTCCAGGTTCGGCTTGCCGTCCTTGAAGTGCAGCTCCGTGTACTGGGCCAGCATCCGGGCGTAGTCGGCGCGGGTGACCACGTCCTGGTCATAGTCGTTGAGCAGATTGGCCAGGCCCGTCAGCACCTGGGTGGTCTGGAACGGCCAGATCGGCCCGTTCCATTGGCACTCTGGCTCGCCGGTTTCCTTGATGTAGCGGTACTGGCGCATGTAGTGCTCGTACGACGGCTCGACCGTGCGCAGGCCGGCGGGACCCGCCAGTTCGTCCGGATCGATCGCGTGCTTCCAGGCCTGGGCGAAGGCCGGGGTGTCGTCCGGCAGGCCGAAGGCCCAGGGCACGTAGCCGACCAGTTCGCGGCCGCGGATCGGCTCCCAGTATTTCACATGCTCATTGCTGACCTTGTAGCGGTCGATGAAGTGAGCGAAGTCCTGGCTCCACAGGCTCTTCTGCACCTCCACCTTCAGCGCCTCGGCGCGGGCGGCGTAGTCGGCGGCGGCCGCCTGGTCGCCGGTCAGGGTCGACAGCCGGCTGATCGCCCGGGCGTTCGCGTACATGTAGCTGTTGATCGACGGTCGGAAGCCGTCGCCGCCCCTGAAGCCGTCCTTGCCGCCCGAGGCGTCGATCGAGCTGATCGTATATTCGGTGGCGTCCAGCAGCGGCTCGATCCAGTACAGCTTCTTGTCGAAGTCATAGCGGTCGTCCCACAGGGCGTAGATGTGCTTCATCACCGCCAGGTGCCGGGTGGCGGCGTCCTGGTCGCCGTCGACCAAGAAGCGGGCGTAGGTGGCGTCGGCGATGTATTCGGCGAAGTGTCGGTCGTTGCCGCCGCCCTCGTACATGAAGTCGATATAGTCGCCGGCGTAGCGCCGGTCGCGCAGCCAGCGCCCCTCCTGGATGTGAAAGCCGGTGGCGTCGTTGAGGCTGGCATAGGGCTCGCGCTGCCAGCCGACGTCGTCCAGAAATTCGGTGGTGATGTAGCCGAGCGGACCGAGATCACGCTGGTGGGCGCGATAGACGCTCCAGCGGTAGTAGTAAATCTCGTCCAGCTTCGGGTCCGAGGATTCAAACAGCGGGATGTTGCCCTCGTACCAGGGGGCGTCATTGCCGAACCGGGCCGTGGCTATGGCGTGGGCGTCCAGCTTGGGCGAGGCGGCGAGCGCCGGCGACGAGGTCAGAGCCGTGGTCGCCCACAGCGCGACGGCCAGTTGCAGGCCCAGTCTCGACGACGCCATCTTGTCCTCCCCTCAGAGTGTTTTTGTCTGAGTATTTAATCGGAGGTCGGCGCGGGCCGCCAGTGTTTCCTGAGATTGCCTAGCCGCGCCCCCACAGCCGCTCGTAGCGCCACCCCGTCAGGTTCTCGACGATCGCCTTGGACTCCGCGCTCTCCGGCTCGGTCTCGCCGGCGCGCAGGCGTTCGACCTCGTGGATCAGGACTTCGTGGGTCTTGGCGTTGAGGCGGAACGACCACGACATCCAGAGGCCCCACAGCATGACCAGGATCGGTCCGCCGACCATCACCGCCACCAGGACCAACACCGCCTGGGGAGACTGGGTCACCACCGCGCCGGGGTTGTTCTTGTCGGCCGAGACGAAGCCGCCCATGCCGATCAGCGAGGTGGTGACGACGATGGCCCCCGACTGGGCGATCTTGCGGACGAAGGTCATGACCCCGGCGAAGATGCCCTCGCGGCGCTGGCCGGTGACCGCCTCATCGACGTCGGGCAGGTAGTTGTAGACGCTCCACGGCACGAAGTTCAGCGTTCCCCGGCCCAGGCCCGCCAGGATGATCGGCGCGAACAGCCAGAACAGCACCGTCGGCGAGGCGCCGCCGCCAAACAGGTTGCCGCCCAACGCCGTCAGGCCCTCGGCGAAGCCCGCCGGCTTGATCAGGTAGAAGGCCAGGAACAGCAGCAGGGCCGCGCCGACGAAGCTGATGGCCATGCGGTAGGCCGCCGTCGGCCCGGTGCGGATCACCACGTTGATGGCGATCATCACCGAGATCAGCTGGGCCACGTACATGGTCGTCATCAGTTGGGAGATCACCAGGGTGGCCCCCATCATCACCGTCGCCACGAACAGCGGGAAGGCGGTGTTGAAGATGTCCTGCGAGATGTAGCCGCCCAGATAGAGCGACAGGTGCTGACGGAAGGCCTTGATGCGCAGGGTCGAGAACAGGTCGCGGAACATGTTGACCGGGATCAGCGCCGCCTTGGTCCAGTCCATGGGCTCGGGCTGAATCAGCTTCTCGGCCTCGGTATAGGGCCGCTCCCACGAGAACAGCACGACCAGCAGCACGACCAGGCTGAACAGGCCGCCGAAGATCGCGGCCATGATCAGGAAGGTGCTGGGCGAATCCTTGCCGCCGAAGTTGTTGATGATCAGGGTCGGCAGGTATGAGGCCAGGATCGCCGAGGTCTGGGCGATCAGCATCCGAGCGCCCGCGAACTTGGCCTTCTCCTTGTAATCCTTCGTCATTTCCGCCGCGAGGGTTTCCCACGGGATCAGGAACATCGTGTACAGGAACTCGAAGAAGATGAAGGTGACCAGGTAGTAAGTGAATGTCTGGCCCGTCACGAAGATCAGAGCGAAGCTGGGCAGCAGCGGGATGGTCAGGATCAGGAAGATCTTGCGCCGGCCGATGTGCCGCCCGACCCAGGTGTGGCGCAGGTTGTCGGAGATGTAGCCGATCAGCGGGCAGGTGATCGCTTCCAACAGGCGTGGCAGGCCCAGGATCAGGCCGGTCTCGACCGCCGACAGGCCGCAGAAGGTGATGAAGAAATAGGCCAGCCAGCCGGTGATAACGGCTTGCGCGCCAGCCCCCAGCATGTCGCCGGAACCCCAGCCCCAATAGTTGATCCAGGTGGGTTTGCGGATTTCCGACGTCGCCATCTGCGTGTCATTCCCGAATGAAGAAGGGGTCTTGGCGCCCCGTCCGACCCGGCCCCCAAGTTCAGTCTGGGCGACCGGATCGGACCAAGTGTCTGGAAGCGCCTAGATGAAGGCGCGCTGGAACTCGCCCAGGGCGAGGATGGCCAGCGACTGGCCGTAGGGCATCGAGGTCAGGGGGATGTCCTTGTAGCCCTGCAGGGTGTCGAACACCGGCGTACCGAACGACACCTGCTGCAGCTCGCCCTTGTCGTCGATATTGGCCAGCACGCCCTTGAGCGCCTTGATCCCCATCGCCTGGTAGTCCTTGGAGACGTAGCGCTTGCGCACGGCCTTCAGGATTCCATAGGCGAAGCCCGCGGTGGCCGAGGCTTCGGGATACGAGGTCTCGTCATCGACCAGGGTGCGCCACAGGCCGGTGTCCTGGTCCTGGTAGCGGGCCAGGGCCTTGATCTGGGCTTCCAGGGTGTCGATCAGGAAGTCGCGCAGGGCGTCGCCGGGCGGCAGGTCCAACAGCTCGATGAATTCCGGGATGGCGATCGTCACCCAGCAGTTGCCGCGCGCCCACAGGGCGTCGGCGAAGTTATGCCGGCCCTCGAAGGTCCAGCCGTGGAACCACATGCCAGTCTTGCGGTCGGCCAGATACTTCACGTGCACCATGAACTGGCGCTTGGCCTCTTCCACGAAGTCGTCGCGGCCCAGCAGCAGGCCGATCTTGGCCAGGGGCAGAACGCTCATCATCAGCGTGTCGTCCCACAGCTGCTGCGGGTTCTCGCTGTTGAAGACGATGTGCTGGAAGCCGCCTTCTTCCGTGCGCGGGCCCTCGTACATCACGTAGTCGGCCCAGGTTTCCAGATAGGGCAGATAGGTGTGGTCGCCGGTGGCCTCGTACAGATAGGCCAGGGTCAGGAACGGCGAGACGGTGTTGATGTTCTTGGTCGGGGTGCCGGCCTCGAAGCGGTCGGCGAACCACTGGGTCATGATCTCGAACGCCCGCGGATCGGCGGTCATCTCGTACTGCTTCCACAGGCCGTACAGGCCCACGCCGTGGGTCCATTCCCAGTCGTTCCAGCCCTTGGTGTCGATGACGCGGCCGTCGTCCAGGCGCAGCAGGAACTCGCCGGTCTCGTCCTGGATGTCGACCAGATTGCTGATCAGCAGGGCGATCTTGGCCTTGATGTCCTTGGCCTCGAGGCCGTGAGCGAGATTGGGCACGGGGTAGTCTCCTTGAAAAGTCTTAGGCGCGGACGAGGCGGTCGCCGCTGGCGCGCAGCGTGACCGGTCGCCCGGGTTTGAGGTCGAGGGCCAGCCTGGCTTGCCCATAGCGGATCTGATGCCGGCCAGACTGGTCGGCGGTGAGCGTGGCGGCGTCGAGGCGGCCGTCCTTCCACGAAAGGTCGATCCCGGCCGCGCCGCGCAGGCGCAGGCCCTTCACCGACCCGGTCGGCCAGGCCCTGGGCAGGGCGGGCAGCAGCAGGACGCGGCCGTCATAGCTCTGCACCAGCATCTCGGCGATGCCCGCCGTTCCGCCGAAATTGCCGTCGATCTGGAAGGGCGGGTGGGCGTCGAACAGGTTGGGATAGGTGCGCTTGGGGGTCAGCAGCAGCTTGAGAATCTCGTGGGCGTGCTCGCCGTCGCGCAGGCGGGCCCACAGGTTCAGCCGCCAGCCGATGCCCCAGCCGGTGGCGTCGTCGCCCCGGATTTCCAGGGTGCGTTTCGCCGCCGCCGCCAACGCGGGCGTGTCGTCGGGATTGATCTGGCTGGACGGATGGAGGGCGTACAGGTGCGAGACGTGGCGGTGGTGGATGTCCTTCGCGCCGGCGTCCCAGTCCTCCTGCCATTCCTGAAGCTGGCCCTGGGCGCCGACCTTGTCGGGCGGCAACCGGGCGCGGAGCGTGGCGACCTGGCGGGCGAGGCCCGCATCGACGCCGAGGATCCGCGACGCCTCGATCACATGGGCGAACAGATCGCGCAGAAGCTGACTGTCCATGGAGGGACCGGCGCACATCGAGGCGCCGAACGGGTGGACGTTCTCGGGCGACATCGAGGGCGCCGTGACCATGAAGCCCGAGCGCGGATCCTTGACCAGGGTGTCGAGATAGAACTGCGCCGCGCCCTTCATCAGGGGCCACAGGCGTTCCAGGTACTTGCGGTCGCGGCCATAGTCCCAGCCGTCCCACAGGTTCTGCAGCAGCCAGGCGCCGCCCATCGGCCAGAAGGCCCAGACCGCGCCGTCGACCGGGGCGGTGTTGCGCCACAGGTCGGTGTTGTTGTGCGCCACCCAGCCCCGCGCGCCGTACATGATCTTGGCCGTCCGCGCGCCGGTCACCGACAGGTCCTCGACCAGGCGCAGCAGGGGTTCCAGGCATTCGAGAAGGTTGGTCGGTTGGGCCGGCCAGTAGTTCATCTCGGTGTTGATGTTGATCGTCCACTTGGACTGCCAGGACGGGTTGGTCTTCTCGTTCCAGATGCCCTGCAGGTTAGCCGGCTGGGTCCCAGGGCGCGAACTGCAGATCAGCAGGTAGCGGCCGTACTGGAAGTACAGCGCCGCCAGGGCCGGGTCGTCGCCGGCGGCGAAGGCGGCCACGCGCTTGTCGGTCGTCTGGGCGGCGGCGGGGTTGATTCCAAGGTCCAGCGAGACGCGGCGGAACAGACGGCGGTGCTCGGCCTGGTGATCGGCCAGCAGCGCAGGCCACGGCTTACCGGCGGCCTTCGCGATCTGGGCGGTCGTGATCGCGGTGGGATCGCCCGAGATGTCGTCGAAGCGCTTGTAGCCGGTGGCGGCGGCGATCAGCAGCACCACCTCGGTCGCGCCGTTGATGTAGAGGCCGCCGGGCCGGGCGGTGGTCTCGCCGCCGGTGACGATCGCCTTCAGCCGGGTCTCGAACTTCAGCTTGCCGGGGACGCCCTGTTGCGTCGGCCCGACGCCGCGCAGGCCGATGACGCCGTCCTCAAGGAAGGGTTGGGCGTTCTGCGGCGTGGTCAGCGACAGGTCGACCGTGATCTTGCCGCCGGTCAGCCGTACCGCGATCACCTGGTCGACCGGGGAAGCGATCACCTCGCGCGTCACGGTCGTCCCGCCCAGCTTGAACCGCGTGCTGGCGATCGCGTCGTCCAGGTCCAGTTCGCGGCGATAGGCCGAATGGTTGTCCATGCCGGGAAACAGCAGGATCAGGTCGCCCAGGGTCTGGTAGGCCATCTGCTTGAGCGGCTTGCCCATCATCCTGGCGTCGGCCAGATCCTGGGCCTGCTTGTACTGGCCGGCGAAGATCAGGCGGCGCGCCTCGGCCAGGGCCGCCAGGGCGTCCGGATTGTCGGTCTGGTAGGGAGAGCCGGCGAAGAACGTGTCCTCGTTCAGTTGCAGGCGCTCGGTGGCGACGCCGCCAAACACCATGGCTCCCAGACGTCCGTTGCCGACGGGCAGCGCTTCGACCCATTCGTCGGCGGGCGCGTCGTACCATAGCTTCAGTCCGTCGCCGGACGCCTGGGCGCGCGCCGAACCGCTCCCGGCCGTGAGGGCCAGGGCGCCGGCGGCGGCCAGGGTTTCGCGACGGGTGAGGACGGTCACGGCTTGTAGTCCGGCGCCGGAACGCGGGCGACGGGGATGCCGCCGCGCACGGTGCGCAGGGTGACGAGTTTCACCGTCTCCAGGGCGTCGCCGGGGGCGCCGTCGCTGGTCACGGCCAGGGCCAGGGTGTTCTTGCCTTGCAGATCGACGATGCCCGGCGGCAGGACGAAGGTCCGCTGCGGGCCGACATGGGCGATGAACTGGCCCATGTTCCAGCCATTGACGAAGATCAGCACCCGGTAGCGGCCCGGCGAGCGCGGCGTGTTCGGATCGCCGATCGTCAGGCCCAGGGTGGTGTCCTGGTCCTTGGGCAGGTTCAGGTCGAAGCGGGTGCGGTACCAGGTCGTGCCGGCTTCGGCCTTGGTCGCCGACATGTCCGCCTTGGCCCACTGGGCGTCGGGGAAGCCCGGCAGGTGCCAGCCCATCCGCTCGCCGTACTGGCCGCCGTTGTTGGGGTTGCCGCGCACCGGGTCCTGGATGTCCTCGCCGCCCAGATTGCCCTGGATCTTCCAGGCGATCGGCACGGCGAAGCTGTAGCTGGTGGGGCTGGACAGCGAGGCCGAGACCAGGCCGCGGGCCTCCTTGTGGAAGTCGTCGGCGTCGAGATCCCAGTTGTGGCCGTTGTTGCGGACCATCACCGAGAGGACGTGCTCGCCGGTCCCGCGCAGGTCCTCGGGCAGCTTGAAGGTGGCCACGCCCGTGGTGATCGGGCGGGGCAGGCCGCCGTCCAGCTCGTGCTGGCCCAGATAGCGGCCGTCCAGCCAGACCTGCAGCATGCCCGCGCCGCCGGCCCCGTAGTGCAGGGTCAGGGTGTCGATGTCGGGTTTGCCCTGGTAGCGGCCGCGATACCAGACGTCGCCCTGGTGGAAGCCGTAGGTGCTCATGTCCAGCACGGGTTGTCCCGTGGGCGGGCGCACCGTGCTGCCGCCGCGCTTGCCCTCGGCCTTGGTCCAGGCGCTGTCGTCGAACTTCGGATCGGCCTCGGGCGTTCCCGGGGTCATCTTCCAGTCGAGCGCCGCGAGGTCGGGCACGGTCACGGCCGCCGGACCGGCCAGCGGCTTGTCGGCCAGCAGGCTGCCCGACGCGGTGGCCTTGGCCGCGACCCTGGCGCCGTTCCAGCGGATGGACCTCACGGCCTTGGGCGCGAAGACCTCCAGCGGGCTGTCGGTCTCGGTGTCGCCGGTCAGGCTGAGCACGCCGCCCTTGGTGGCGTCGCTGCGCACCAGGCCCGGGCCGCGCACCAGCAGGGCGTCGCGACGCCAGAAGGTCTGGCCGGTCTCGGCGTCGGCCAGCAGCAGGGTCAGGGGCGGGCGACCGCCGCCGGTGATCCGCACGCGGGCCAAACCGTTGTGAGCATAGGTCAGTTTCAGGTCGCCCTTGGCGGCGTCGAACGCCTGGGCGACCTCGCCTTCCAGAACCTCGACCTTCGGCGCCGACGCATAGCGCAGCACGGTCTCGCCCGCCTCGCCGGCGCGGCCGTAGAGCAGGGCCAGGTCGCCGTCGTTCCACTTCAGGTGCGTCTGGATCTCGGACGTCGAATAGACCAGCCGCTGGCCGCCCATATCGTACGAGGCCATCAGCATCTTGCTGTCCTGGCCCTTGATCCGCGAGGGGACCACGTACTCGCCGTCGCGGGTCTTCACCGTGAAGGTGAAGGCCTCGTCGCCCGTACCGCTGCTGGGGTTATGCAGCACCACATAGAGGTGGCTGCCGGTCTCGGCGTTGACGTTGTGATAGACCTTCACCTTGTCGTTCGACGGGGTTACGGCCTCGCCCTTGTCCATCCGGCGGATGTCCGGGACAGCGTTGATGAACTCGCCCATCTGCTTCATCACGCGGATCTTGTCGCGCAGGCCCCGGGTCTCGTCGATCGCCGAGCCGTAGTCGTAGGAGGTGAACACCACCGGGGCCGGCAGCCAGCCCCACGAGGTGCCGCCATAGGTCATGTAGAAGCTCTGCAGCGTCAGGCCGTTGGCGATGTTGGTCGCGTAGAAAACCCGCTGGTAGCCGACGCCGCGATGGATGGCGGTGCAGTCGTAGTCGCCGTTGCTGCCCCAGTAGTCGAACCAGCCGCCGCCGAACTCGGCCGCGAAGCCGGGGGTGTTGGGACTGGCCGAGGCGCCGCCCTTGGATCCGCCAGGCCCATGAATGCCCCAGTCGGGGGCGACGCCGGGGCTGGACGGGGTGGAGTCGACCTTGCAACTGCCGCCCGGATAGCCGTCGAAGGCGTAGAGGTCGGTCGGGCCTTCCACCGCGCCCGGCACGTTGGAGCCCTTGGGCACCCAGTAGCCGTTGCGGCCCTTGTCGTTGTGGAAGATCGGGACCGTGATCCCGTCGGCCTTGGCCTTGTCGTACAGCCACTGCATGTAGCGCTGCTGCGGCGCGCCGACGACGTCCAACTCGTTCTCGATCTGGTGGGCGATCACCGTGCCCTGGCCGGTGGTCAGCTGGTGGCGGGCGATGACGGCGTTCATCCGCGTCAGCCACTCGTCAGAGGCCGTAATGTATTCCGGCGCGTCGGTGCGGGCCCGGGCCTGCTGGTTGACCATCCAGCCGGGGAAGCCGCCTCGGGTCAGTTCGGCGTTCACATAAGGTCCGGCGCGGGTGATGACGTAGAGGCCTTCCTCCTTGGCCATGGTCAGCACGCGGTCCATGTCGCGGACGCCGTTGAAGTCGTAGACCCCCTGCTTGGGCGAGTGGTAGCCCCAGTCGAAATAGATGGCGACGGTGTTGTAGCCGCTGGCCTTCATCTTCTGGAGGATGTCGCGCCACAGGTCGGGGCTGGGCACGCGGAACGGGTGGAACTCGCCGCCCCACGAGAAGATGCGCTCGCCATCGACCTTCAGCGAGTACTTGTCCCAGGTGATCTTGTGGGCCTCGGCGGGCTTGGTCGCTGCGGCGGGTTCACCGCCCTCCTTCAGCACCGTGAAGTGGCGCACCGTGCCCGACAGCTCAGGCAGCTCGGTCTTGGGCGTCCAGGTGCGGAACCCGTCCTTGCTGTCGCTGAACCAGTACCGCTTGGACATGTACTCGTCGAAATAGATCCGCCAGGCGCCGTCGGGCGCGCGCGTCATGGCCGGGCCTTCCAGGAATCGGCCCCAGCCGGCCCAGTCGCCCGTGCCCTTCGGCTGCCACGGACCGTCCAGCGACGGCGCGGTGTAGAGCTCGACGAACTTGCTGGTCTCGTTCTTGGCGAAGGCGTTGTAGAGCCCGCCCTCGCGCACCACGAAGGTGTCGATGAAGTTGGGGCCCAGGCCCGCCAGCGGCTTTGGCGCGGACCAGGTCGCCAGCGCGGCGTCGGCGGCGGTAATCCGATACGGCTGGAAGCTGCCCTGCTGGCCCGTGGTCGAAACCGACAGGATCAGGTTCACCGAGCCGTCCTGATCGACGAACCATTCCGGCGCCCAGCTGTTGGTCGCGCCGGCCACGTCGACGGTGACGTCGCGCAGGAAGGTCCAGTCCGTCAGGTCCCGGCTGCGGGCCAGGCCGATGGTGTTGCCGGCCCAGCCAGTGGTGTAGGCGACATAGTACCAGCCGTCGGTGTGCTTGATCACGCTGGGGTCGCGGATCAGGCCCTTGGGCGGGGTGTAGGCCAGCGGCTTCTTCAGCACGAAGCGCGCGCCGTCGGCCGAATCGTAGATGCTCATGTTCGACTGACTGGCGTTGGTGAACGCCGTCATCGTGTAGCGAGCGGGCTCGGCCCCGACCGAAGGAACTGGGGCGGTGGTCGCCAGCAGGGCGGCGGCCAGGCTGAGCGCGGCGAGGGGGGAATGGGTCATCTTCAGCCCTCGAAATAGAAGACGGGTTTCAGCGGCCACTCGACGGGCTTATTGTCCGGGTGGACCTCCATCAGGTCCGCCATGTGGTCCCACCAGCGCTTCATCACCGGCTGCAGCGGCAGGGCGTCCTTCTTGTTGTCAGGGCGCAGGCGCAGCACGGCGAAGAGGCTCATGGTCTCTTCGTCCAGGAAGATCGAATAGTCGTGGATGCCCGCCTCGCGCAGGGCGGCGGCCAGGTCGGGCCACAGGTCGTCGTGGCGGCGCTCGTACTCGGCGGCGACGCCGGGCTTGAGCTGCATGCGGAAGGCGAGGGGCCGGTCCTGCTGGTTGCTCATCGTGTCCTCCCGTTTCTTGTCTTTGTGGTTCAGGCGGTGGGCGGCGGCAGGCGGTAGACCTGGGAGGCTGTTCCGCTGAACAGCAAGGTCCGCTCGGTCTCGCCGAAGTCCGCCGTGATCGTGTCGTAGGCGTCGTAAAAGTCGCCGAACGCGCCGTGCACCTTCTCGACCGGGAAGTTGCTGGCGAACATGCAGCGGTTGGGGCCGAAGGTCTCGATGACCCGCAGCACGAAGGGCCGCAGGCTGTCGGTCGTCCAGGTCCGGTCGATCATCGCCAGGCCCGAGATCTTGCAGCTGACGTTCGGCCGGCTGGCCAGCAGGGTCAGGCCGTCCCGCCAAGCCCGCAGTCCGGCCTCGTCGCGGTCGGTCGGCATGCCGGCGTGGTTGACGATCACCGGGATGTCGGGATGGGCGGCGGCTAGGTCGGCCGCCGTGGCCATCTGCGAAGGATAGAGCTGCAGGTCGAACGACAGGCCATGCTTGGCCAGCAAAGCGTAACCGGCGCGCCACCGGTCGTTCAGCAGCAGGTCGGTCGGGCCGTAGGTCTTGGCCGGGTCCTTGTGCCAGTTGACGATCTGGCGGACGCCCCGAACATTGGCCCGCGCCGCCTGGGCCTCGAGCAGGGGCTCGACGCCGGGATCGTCCAGGTTCGCGCCGGCCACGATCCCGCCGATCACGCCGCGCGTATCGGCCAGGCCCTGCAGCCAGTCGGTCTCGGACAGCTGATCCTTGGGCGGCAGGCCGCATTCGACGTGCACGGTCTGTACGATGTTCCAGCCGGCGGTGTCGGCCATGTAGTCGTCGAGGCGATAGGACTTGTAGGCGATCGGCGATATGTCGCCGGCCGGGTTGTTCGGCAGCGGGTCGTCCTGGAGCCAGCTGTAATAATGCCGGTCCAGGTCCCACAGGTGCATATGCGGGTCGATGATCGGGCCGAGATAGGTCATCGCTCCCCGCTGCTCCTAGAACGTGGTCCGGCCGCCGGAGGTGTCGAAGGTGGCGCCGGTGGTGAAGGAGCACTCTTCGCTCGCCATGAAGCAGACCATGGCGGCGCTCTCGTGGATTTCGCCGAGGCGCCCCATCGGGATCTTGCCGCGCATGTAGTCGACCTGGCTCTTGGGCAGTTGCTCCAGGATCGGGCTCTCGAAGGTGGCGGGGGTCAGGCTGTTGGCGATCACGCCCTTGGTGGCCAGTTCCTTGCCCAGCGACTTGGTCAGGCCGATCACCCCGGCCTTGGACGCCGAATAGGCGCTGGCGTTGGGGTTGCCTTCCTTGCCGGCCACCGACGCGACGTTGACGATCCGACCGTAGCCGCCCGCGATCATGAACGGGGCCACCTCGCGGCAGCAGTAGAACAGGCCGTTCAGGTTGATGTCGATCACCCGCCGCCAGCTGTCGAGCGGGTATTCGTGGACCGGGGCGGTGGCGCCGGTGATGCCGGCCGAGGCGACCAGGATGTCGATCCGTCCGCCCAGGGCCTGGTTGGCGGCCTTGGCGGCGGCCGAGACGGCGGCCTGGTCGGAGACGTCCAGGGCCACGGTGTGCTTGGCGCCCACCTCGGCGGCGGCGGTCTTCAGGCTGTCGGCGTCCAGGTCCCACAGGCAGACCTGGCCGCCTTCGGCGACGATGCGCGCGGCCACGGCCTTGCCCAGGCCCGAGGCCCCGCCGGTGATCACCGCGGTCCGGCCGGCGAAGCGGTTGGGATATACGGTGCTCACGCGACGCCGTCCTTGGACCAGGCGACGACGATCTGGCGCTGCTCGCCCAGTTTCTCGATGCCCAGGCGAATCTCGTCGCCAGCCTTCAGGTAGACGGGCTCGGGCTTCTGGCCCATGCCGACGCCGGGCGGCGTGCCGGTGGTGATGAGATCGCCCGGCTCCAGCGTCATGAACTCGCTGATGTACGAGACCAGCTTGCTGATCGGGAAGATCATGGTCTTGGACGAGCCGTCCTGTTTGCGTTGGCCGTTGACGTCCAGCCACATGCCCAGGTTCTGCGGGTCGCCGACCTCGTCCGAGGTGACCATCCAGGGGCCGACCGGACCGAAGGTGTCGCAGCCCTTGCCCTTGTCCCAGGTGCCGCCGCGCTCGATCTGGAAGGCGCGCTCCGACACGTCGTTGATCAGCACGTAGCCGGCGACGTGGTCCAGGGCCTGCGCCTCGGTGACGTAGGAGGCGCGCGAACCGATCACCACGCCCAGCTCGACTTCCCAGTCGGTCTTTTCCGAACCGCGCGGGATCATCACCGGGTCGTTGGGACCCTGCAGGCAGCTGACCGCCTTGGTGAACAGCACCGGCTCTGCCGGGATCGGCAGGTTCGATTCGGCGGCGTGGTCGGCGAAGTTCAGGCCCACGGCGATGAACTTGCTGACGCCGTTCACCGGCACGCCGTAGCGGGGCGAGCCCTCGACGAGCGGCAGGGTGGCCGGGTCGATGGCGGCCAGCTTCTTCAGGCTGGCGGGTGACAGTTCGGCGCCGGTGATGTCGGACACCACGCCCGACAGGTCGCGGATCTTGCCCTCGGCGTCGAGCAGGCCGGGTTTTTCGGAGCCCTTGGGGCCGTAGCGGAGCAGTTTCATGGGTCTAGTCTTTCGAGAAGATCAGCGGGCGTAAGGCCGGTGCAGACCGACCTCGCGATTGAGTTCGACGCCGAAGCCAGGGGCGTCGGAGAGTTTCAGCTTGCCGTTCACCGGCACGGGTTCGCCGATCAGCTGCGGGTGGAACATCGGAACCACCTCGTCGGCCTTCGGGGCCATCATCAGGAACTCGGCGAACGGGCTGTTATGGCGCGTGGTCACGAAGTGGTAGCTGTAGACGCTGGAGCCGTGCGGGATGCACATCACGCCGCGGCTGTCGGCCAGGTTCGAGATCTTGACCAGCTCGGTCATGCCGCCGCACCAGCCCACGTCAGGCTGGATGATGTCGCAGCATTCCATCTCCAGCAGCATGCGGAAGCCCCAGCGGGTGGCCTCATGCTCGCCGGTCGTGACCAGCATGCCCTTGGGGGCGGCCTTCTTCAGGTCGCGATAGCCCCAGTAGTCGTCAGGGCTCAGGGCCTCCTCGATCCACTTCAGGCCATACTCGTGGGCCTTGTGGGCCAGCTTGGTGGCGTAGTTCAGGTCCAGCGCCATCCAGCAGTCGAACATCAGCCAGAAGTCCTCGCCGGTGCGCTCGCGCATCACAGCCAGTTCCTCGAGGTTCTTGCGCAGACCTTCCTCGCCCTCGGCCGGGCCGTGGTGCAGGGGCATCTTGCCGCCGATGAAGCCCATCTTCTGGGCCAGGTCGGGGCGGGCGCCGGTGGCGTAGAAGGTCAGCTCGTCGCGGACCTTGCCGCCCAGCAGGTGATAGACCGGCTCGCCGCGCAGCTTGCCCAGCAGGTCCCACAGCGCCAGATCGACGCCCGACAGGGCGTTCACCACCAGGCCCTTGCGGCCGTAATACTGGGTGGAGAAATACATCTGATCCCAGATCTTCTCGATCTCGGCGGGATCGCGGCCTTCCAGGAAGCGGGCCAGGTGCTTTTCGACGATGTAGGCGGCGGGCTCGCCGCCGGTGGTCACCGCGAATCCGATCGTGCCGTCGGCGGCCTCGATCTCGACGACCAGCGTGCCCAGCACGTTGATGCCGAAGCTCTGGCGGCTCTGGCGATATTCAGGATAGCGCGACATCGGGGTGGCGATGTGGTCATCGATCCAGTGGCCTTCGCCCTGATCGTGATAGTCGGCCCCGCCGCCGCGGACGACATAGGCGCGAACCGCCTTGATGAGGGGAAACGGCATGGGAAAAACCAGCTCCAGCCCGACACTTCCTAAGAGGAAGCGATCAACTTAAAGGAAGAGAAGGGCTTATCGTGAGGCAAAGGCCTTCGACATGCTTGGCGAAGCCTTGATCGGCCGCGCCTACCTCCCCGGGACGTCCTATGACACGGTGGCGCGCCCTGACTCTCGGTGACCGGATCGTCGCCTTCGCCGCTTGCGCTAGGTACCATATTATGAGAGAGAGTGCTACAAAATGAAACGTGACGCGTCAAGGGGAGCCTCAGTGGCAGCCAAGGAAGACAGCTCCGGCGCCAAGTCGCCCAGCGGCAGCCAGACGCTGTTCCGGGGCCTGGACTTGCTGGACGTCGTCGCGGACTCCGGCACCATCGGCCTGCCCGCCCTGGCCCAGCGCCTGGGCCTGACCCGCAGCACCACCCATCGCCTGGCGACCGCCCTGGTCGAGCGCCGGCTGCTGGCCCAGACTCCGCGCGAAGGCTACAGCCTGGGCTCCAAGCTTTTGGAGTTGGGCTACCTGGCCGGCCAGCAGATGGACCTGCCGCGCATCGCCCGCCCGCACCTCGAACGCCTGTGGGAAGAGCTGGAGGACACCGTCCACCTGGGCGTGATGGAAGACGATCGCGCCCACTATCTGGACAAGCTGACCGGTCGTCGCCGGATCAACATCAGCTCGCGTGTCGGCGACCGCCAGCCGATCCGCTCGACGGGCCTGGGCAAGGCCCTGGTGCTGGACGAGACCGAGGAGCGCTGGCGCGAGCTTTATCGCAAGGAAGGCCCGCGCTCGGAGCACGGCCCCGACGAGGAACAGTGGATCGCCTGGATGAAGGATTACGCCAAGCGCGGCGTGGCCTACGACCTTGAAGAGAACGAGGACCGCATCCGCTGCGTCGCGGCGCCGATACGTGGTCCCAGCGGCGCGATCGTCGCGGCCATCAGCGTCTCCGGCGCCGCCCAGTACATGGACGACGCGCGCATGGCGACCCTGACCGACGACGTGCGCAACTGCGCCAACGCCGTCAGCGTCGAGCTGGGTTGGAACGAGAAGAGGGCGCCCGCCAAGCGGTAGGCGTCCGGAGTTTAGTGGAGGAACGATGCTTCTGAAGGACAAGGTGGTGCTGGTGACCGGCGCCTCGGGCGGGATCGGCAAAGCCGCCGCCATCGGCTGCGCGCAGCACGGCGCCGACGTGGCGATCAACTACCATTCCGACGAAGCCGGCGCCGCCGACGCCGTCGCCCAGATCGAAGCCCTGGGCCGCCGCGCCATCGCCGTGAAGGGCGACGTGGCCGAGGTCGCCACCGCTCAAGCCTTCGTCGACGCCGCCGTCAAGGCGTTCGGCCGGGTCGATGTGTTCGTCAACAACGCCGGCATCTGCCCGTTCCACGCCTTCCTCGACATGCCGCCCGAGGTCATGGAGCGGACGATGAAGGTCAACCTGTTCGGCGCCTATTACATGGTGCAGGCGGCGGCCAATCAGATGGTCAAGCAGGGCGACGGCGGGGCGATCATCGCCGTCAGCTCGATCAGCGCCCTGGTCGGCGGCGGCATGCAGACCCACTACACCCCGACCAAGGCCGGCGTGCACAGCCTGATGCAATCGACCGCCATCGCGCTGGGCAAGTACGGCATTCGCTGCAACTCGGTGCTGCCGGGCACCATCGAGACGGCGATCAACAAGGAAGACCTGGCCGACGTGGCCAAGCGCGAATACATGGCCGGCCGCATCCCGCTGGGCCGTTTGGGCGAGCCGGACGACCTAGCCGGGCCGATCGTGTTCCTGGCCTCGGACCTGGCCAAGTACGTGACCGGCGCGGCCCTGCTGGTCGACGGCGGCGCGTTCGTGAACCTGCAATAGCGGCGATGATCGTCTCGTCCACGACGGACTTCCGGGAAGCGGCGCGGCGCAAGCTGCCCCGCTTCCTGTTCGACTATATCGACGGCGGCGCCTATGCCGAGCGGACCCTGGCCCGCAACGTCTCGGACCTGGCCGACCTGTCCCTGCGCCAGCGGGTGCTGAAGGACGTCTCGAAGGCCGACCTGTCGACCACGCTGTTTGGCCACTACCAGGCCCTGCCGGTCGCGCTGGCCCCGGTGGGGCTGACGGGCATGTACGCCCGGCGCGGCGAGTGCCAGGCGGCCAAGGCCGCCGCCGCCAAGGGCGTGCCGTTCTGCCTGTCGACCGTCTCGGTCTGCGACCTGGCCGAGGTGTCCAAGGCCAGCCCGACGCCGATCTGGTTCCAGCTCTACGTGCTGCGCGACCGGGCCTTCATGCGCGACCTGCTGGCCAAGGCGGCCGACGCCGGGGCCACGGCCCTGGTGTTCACGGTCGACATGCCCGTGCCCGGCGCCCGCTATCGCGACGCCCACTCCGGCATGAGCGGCCCCAACGCGGCCGCGCGCCGGCTGGTGCAGGCGGCGTTCAAGCCCGCCTGGGCCTGGGACGTCGGCGTGATGGGGCGACCCCACACCCTGGGCAATGTCGCCCCGGTGCTGGGCGCCAATTCGGGTCTCGAGGACTTCATGGGCTGGCTGGGGGCCAACTTCGACCCCTCGATCCAGTGGAAGGACCTGGAGTGGATCCGCGACCTCTGGAAGGGGCCGCTGATCATCAAGGGCGTGCTGGACCCGGAAGACGCCAAGGCCGCCGCCGACATCGGCGCCGACGGCATCGTGGTCTCCAACCACGGCGGTCGGCAGCTGGACGGCGTGCTGTCCTCGGCCCGCGCCTTGCCCGACATCGCCGAGGCCGTGGGCGACCGCCTGACCGTGCTGGCCGACAGCGGCGTGCGCTCGGGCCTGGACGTGGTGCGGATGCTGGCTCTGGGCGCCAAGGGCGTGCTGCTGGGCCGGGCCTGGGTCTACGCCCTGGCGGCGCGCGGCGGGCCGGGCGTCAGCCAGCTTCTCGACCTGATCGAGAAGGAGATGCGGGTGGCCATGGCCCTGACCGGGGTCAACACCCTGGACCAGATCGATCGCTCCATCCTGGCGAAGGTGGACCGGTGAGCCTGGCGTGGCTGGTCACGGCCCTGGCGCTGGCCCAGGCCACGCCATCCGCGCCCGGCGCGCCTAAGCCCGACCTGACCGACGTGCCGCCGCCGGCCGCCATGGCCGCGCCGGTCGCGCGCATCCTGATCGCCAGCGACTCCACCGCCGCCAACTACGGCGCCTCGGCCTATCCGCAGATGGGCTGGGGCATGGTGCTGAAGTGCTCCCTGGATCCCCGTGTCGAGGTGGTGAACCTGGCGCGCGGCGGCCGCTCGACCAAGACCTTCATCGAGGAAGGCCTGTGGGCGGGGCTGCTGGAGAAGCTCAAGCCCGGCGACACCGTGATGATCGCCTTCGGACACAACGACGCCGACCGCGTGAAGATCGTCCGCTTCACCGATCCCAAAGGCGCCTACACCGACAACCTGACCCGCTTCGTCGCCGACGTGCGGGCCAAGGGCGGCCAGCCGGTGCTGATGACTCCGATCGCCAAGCATGTGTTCGTCGGCGACCAGGTCCAGGAAACCCACGGCGCCTACGCGCAGGCGGTGCGGGCCGTGGCCAAGGCCACCAACACGCCGCTGATCGACCTGGACGCCGACATGATGGGCGCGCAGCAGGCGAGGGGCGAGGCCGGGTCGCGCGGTTTCTATCTGATCTACACGCCTCAGGACGGTGTCGCCCGCTATCCGAACGGGATCAGCGACACCACCCACATCAACGAGGGCGGGGCGCGTCTGGCGGCTTCGCTGGTGGCCGGCCGCTTGGCGTTCCTGAAGCTGCCGGTCTCGGCCTATGTCCACCCGACCTCGACCGGCGCCCAGCCGATCCTGGGTGGCCCGCGCTGCCTGGGACGGTAGGCGCTCAGGAGCACTCAGTCCGACTGCTGCGCTCCATGCTTGATGTGAAGGATCATCACACCTTCCGTCGTGATCTTGTAGACGACGAGATAGGGGCGGATCGCGACCATCTCCCGGATGTCCCGGTCAACCAGTCGACCGCGATGGGGATGCTCGACTAGGCTCTCGACGGCCGTGATCAGACGGATTGCGAAGCGTTGCGCGGCCAGAGGCGCGAATTGGCCGATATAGGCGTGTATTCCGGCGAGATCCCGCCGCGATCTTTCCGACCACAGAACCGGCCGTCGCGCCATCGCCCGCGACTAGTCCCCAATCTTGGGCGAAGGAAGTTCGTTTGGCGTGCCCCACGAAAGCAGCCACCGCTTCATGGCTTCGTCGCTTATGACGCGTCCAGCCTCGATATCGGCCAAGCCTTCCGCGATGGCCGCGGTGTCGCTTGCCTCGTCGATGTCCTCGAAAATCGCCGGTTCGGGCTTCATGGGTCCAATATACCATGGAGAAGACGAAAAGGCAGTCTTGGCCGTCCTGCGCCAATGGACAAAGAAAAGCGGAACACCCGGTAAGGTGCTCCGCCGGCCCGAAGGGGGAAGAAACGGGCGAGTGCGTGTGCGGGGAGGGAAGGAACCGAGGTTCAAATCCCGACGGTCAACATTCCACAATGTGGAACACTATCCGATATAATGAGAATGCTTTACGGCCTGTCGGATGTCAAGCCACGGGTCGCGAAAGGCCTGAAACTGGCCTGGCCAATTTTGGAAGGGCAGGATGGCGCGTCGCATCACGGGGACGATCCTGAGCGGGCTGGGCATTATCGAGGCGGAGCTTTATCGACGACCTTGAGCTTGAGCCTGCATCCTTCGCGCCCGTAGAGCGTTTGCCTTCGGCAAAACGTGAGGGACAGCATGGCCAACGAAGAGCTTTTGCCGGTGTCGCGTCGCGGCGTGCTGGCCGCCGGGGTCGCGACCGCGACCCTGGCCGGCGGTCCGCTCGCGGCCCAGGAGACCGCCGTGCCCGAAGGTCCGCCCCCGGCGTCGCCCGTGACGCTGAAGGTCAACGGCAAGGTCCACAAGCTGGACCTCGACAACCGCACCACCCTGCTTGACGCCCTGCGCGAGCACTGGAAGCTGACCGGCACCAAGAAGGGCTGCGACCACGGCCAGTGCGGGGCCTGCACGGTGATGGTCGATGGGCGACGGATCAACAGCTGCCTGAGCCTGGCCGTCATGCACGACGGCGACGAGATCACCACGATCGAGGGCCTGGGCACGCCCGACAAGCTGCACCCGATGCAGGCCGCCTTCGTCAAGCACGACGGCTATCAGTGCGGCTACTGCACGCCCGGCCAGATCTGTTCGGCGGTGGCGGTGCTGGGCGAGATCAAGGCCGGGATCCCCAGCCATGTCAGCGTCAGCCTCGAGGCCGCGCCCGAACCCACCGCCGACGAACTGCGCGAGCGGATGAGCGGCAACATCTGCCGCTGCGGGGCCTATTCCAACATCATCGACGCCATCCGCGACGTCGCCGGCGCGGGAGCCAAGGCATGAAGGCCTTCACCTACGAACGGGCCGCGACGGCCGCCGAAGCCGCCGCCGCCGCCCAGCGCGCGCCTGGCGCCAAGTTCATCGCCGGCGGCACCAACCTGCTCGACCTGATGAAGCTGCAGATCGAAACGCCGCAGCACCTGATCGACGTCAACCGTCTGGGCCTGGACAAGATCGAGGCGACGCCGGACGGCGGTCTGCGGATCGGCGCGCTGGTCCGTAACACCGACCTGGCCGCCGACGCCCGCGTGCGCCGCGACTATGGCGTGCTGAGCCGCGCCCTGCTGTCCGGCGCCTCGGGCCAGCTGCGCAATAAGGCCACCACGGCCGGCAACCTGCTGCAGCGGACCCGCTGTCCGTATTTCTACGACACCACCAAGCCCTGCAATAAGCGCACGCCCGGCGCCGGCTGCTCGGCGATCGGCGGCTTCAACCGCAACCTGGCGATCCTGGGGACCAGCGAGCACTGTATCGCCACCCATCCCAGCGACATGGCCGTGGCCATGCGGGTGCTGGACGCCCAGGTCGAGACGGTGAAGGCCGACGGCGTGGTCCGCGCCATCCCGATCGCCGATTTCCATACCCTGCCGGGCTCGACGCCGAACATCGAGACGACCCTGACGCCGGGCGAGCTGATCACGGCGGTGACCCTGCCCAAGCCGCTGGGCGGGACCCACGTCTACCAGAAGGTCCGCGACCGCGCCTCCTACGCCTTCGCCCTGATCTCGGTGGCGGCGGTGCTGCGGCCGGACGGCGGCGGCCGGCTGGCGTTCGGCGGTCTGGCCCACAAGCCCTGGCGGGTCGAGACCGCCGAGCAGCGGATCGGGCAGGGCGCGCGCGCCACCGCCGGGGCGGTGCTGGACGGGGCCAAGACCACCCCGCAGAACGCCTTCAAGACCACCCTGGTCGAGCGCACGCTCGACGCCGTCTTCAGCTCGGCGAGGGCCTGACCGATGAAGTTCGAAACTCCCGCCACCACCAATCCGATCGACCGGCTGAAGGTGGTCGGCAAGCCGGTCGATCGCATCGACGGCAAGGCCAAGACCACCGGTACGGCGCCCTACGCCTATGAACGCCACGACGTCGCGCCCAACGCCGCCTACGGCTACATCCTGGGCGCGGCGGTCTCGAAGGGGCGGATCAACGGTATCGACACCTCCGCCGCCCGGCGCGCGCCGGGCGTGTTGGCCGTGGTCACTCACGAGAACGCCGGCAAGCTGGGCAAGGCCAAGGCGATCACCGCCAGGCTGCTGGCCGGGCCCGAGATCCAGCACTTCGACCAGGCGGTGGCTGTGGTCGTGGCCGAGACCTTCGAGCAGGCCCGCTCGGCCGCCAAGCTGATCAAGGTCGACTACAGCAAGACCAAGGGCGTCTACGACCTGGCCGCCGCCAAGGGCTCGGCGATCAAGCCCAAGGCCGATAACGGCCCGCCGGACACCGCGGTCGGCGACTTCGCCGGCGGCTTCGCCAAGGCCCCGGTGAAGCTGGACCAGACCTACACCACGCCCGACCAGTGCCACGCGATGATGGAGCCGCACGCCACCACGGCGGCCTGGACCGGCGACAAGCTGACCCTGTGGACGTCCAACCAGATGATCGCCTGGGCCGTTCGCGACCTCAGCGAGACCCTGCTGATCCCCAAGGAAAACATCCACGTCATGTCGCCCTATATCGGCGGCGGCTTCGGCTCCAAGCTGTGGATCCGCAGCGACGCGATCATGGCGGCCCTGGGCTCGAAGGCCATCGGCGGGCGGCCGGTCAAGGTCACGCTGGCGCGGCCGCAGGTGTTCAACAACACAACCCACCGACCGGCGACCATCCAGCGAATCCGGATCGGCGCGGACCGCGACGGCAAAATCCTGGCGATCGGCCATGAGAGCTGGTCGGGCGACCTGCCTGGCGGCGGTCCCGAGACGGCCGCCAACCAGACCCGGCTGCTCTATGCGGGCAAGGACCGGATGACCGCTCACCGCCTGGCGGTGCTGGACCTGCCCGAGGGCAACGCCATGCGCGCCCCGGGCGAGGCCCCCGGCATGCTGGCGCTGGAGGTGGCGATCGACGAGCTGGCCGAGCAGTTGAAGCTGGACCCGATCGAGCTGCGCATCCGCAACGACGTGCAGTTCGACCCCGAGGCCGGCCCCGAGCGGCCCTTCTCGCACCGCGACCTGATCGGCTGCCTGAAGATCGGCGCCGAACGCTTCGGCTGGGACAAGCGCAACGCGACGCCCGGCCAGGTCCGCGACGGCCGCTGGCTGATCGGGATGGGCGTGGCGGCGGCGTTCCGCAATAACATCACCATGAAGTCCGCGGCCCGGGTCGGCGTCGACGCCAAGGGCGTGGTCACCGTCGCCACCGACATGACCGACATCGGCACCGGCAGCTACACCGTCATCGCCCAGACCGCCGCCGAAATGATGGGCGTGCCGCTCGACCAGGTCGTGGTGCTGCTGGGCGATTCCAGCTTCCCTGTCTCGGCCGGCTCGGGCGGCCAGTGGGGCGGCAATAGCTCGACCTCCGGGGTCTACGCGGCCTGCGTGAAGCTGCGCGAGGCGGTGGCCGCCAAGGCGGGCCTGGATCCGGCGACGGCGGTGTTCGAGGGCGGCAGGGTCAAGGCGGGCGGCAAGAGCGTGTCCCTGGCCAAGATCGCCGGACCCGCCGGCCTGTCGGCGGAAGACGCCATGGAGTTCGGAGACCTGGGCGAAAAGTTCGCCCAGGCGACCTTCGGCGCGCATTTCGCGGAGGTCGGGGTTGACGCGGCCACCGGCGAGATCCGCGTGCGGCGGATGGGCGGGGCCTTCGCGGCCGGCCGTATTCTCAATCCCAAGTCCGCCCGCAGCCAGGTGATCGGCGCCATGACCATGGGCGTCGGCGCGGCGCTGATGGAGGAGGCGGTGGTCGATCCGGGCTTCGGCTATTTCGTAAACCACGACATGGCCGAGTACCAGGTGCCGGTCCACGCCGACATCCCGCACCAGGACGTGTTCTTCCTCGACGAGGTCGATGACAAGTCCTCGCCGATGAAGGCCAAGGGCGTGGGAGAGCTGGGCATCTGCGGGGTCGGCGCGGCCGTGGCCAACGCCGTCTACAACGCCTGCGGGGTGCGGATTCGCGAGTACCCGCTGACGCTGGACAAGGTGCTCAAGGGCATGGTCGCGGCCTGACCACGCCCCGGGCGGCGGCTCCCTACGGAGCCGCCTTCGCCACCTCCACGGCGTAGACGTGGTTGGCGCCGTGCATGTTGGAACGGAACACGATCCACTTGGCGTCGGGCGTGAAGTTGACGTTCGGCTCCAGCCGGTAATCGTGGTCCTTCATGTTCACCAGCTTCTCGGTGTCCAGCACCCCCGGCTGGATCAGCGCTTCCGAACCGGGAGCGTGGATGCCGGCCACGTCGGGCACGGCGCGGGGGCGCATCAGGTAGATCCACTTGCCGTCCGGCGCATGGGCGACCATCTCGCTGTCGCCGCCGTCGCCCGCGAACAGCTTGCCGTCCGGCGAGGTGTTGAAGTGCACCGACCAGGCGTTGCGCTCCAGATGCAGCCAGGTGCGCTTGCCCGTGTCGACCTCGTAGCCCGCCACCCAGAAGTCCTCGCCGCGCGGGGTCTGCAGGTCGTACCAGACGATCTTGCCGTCGGGGCTGAACCACTCGTGGCCGGCGATCTCCATGTTCATGGTCCGGGTGTGGATCTTGACCGGCACGGCGCCGGGCCCATTGGCGGGCTTGTCGGTGCGCGTGAGCCAGAGGCGATCGACCTTGTGCCAGGGGCCCTCGTGGCAGAACATCAGCAGGTGCGGATCGGTGGGCGAGAACTGCAGGTGGTTCAGCCAGTCGGTCGCCTGATGCACGACCTTGCGCTCGCCGGTGGCGGTGTTGATCGTGAAGATCTCCATCGGGATGCGGCTGTCCAGACGGGCGTTCAGCTGCACCTCGCGGCCCTCGGCGTAGGACAGCTCACGCCCGTCCGCGCCCTTCACGTCGTCGGGATTGTGGGGCAGGGCGTCCATCATGTTGGGCGGGATCGGCACGTCGGCGCGGGTGGCCACGCCGGCCAGCAGGGTCTCGTCGGCGTTGATCGTCTGAATGCCCACGCCCTTGGCCAGCTTGGCGACCTTGCGCACCTTGCGGCTGACCGGATCGACGGCCTCGACCACGGCCGAGCCGTCCTCGGCGGTGCGCTGATAGTAGATCTGGCCTGTCTTGCGGCCGATGAACAGCAGGCGGACCTTGCCCTCGACCACGGGCTTCAGGCCGCGGCTCTTCAGGTCGAAGACCGAGATCCCGTCGGGCGTGCTGATCGCCAGGAAGCGGCCGTCGGGGGTGTAGCCGTTGTAGTTGAAGTACAGGCTGCCGCTGCCCGGCTTGTCCGAGAGCCGCACGATGCGGTGGCCGGTGTTCTTGTCGACCCATTCGCGAGGAGCCTCGGGCAGGCCGGCCCGGGGTTGGGTGACCATGTCCTGGGCCGCGGCGGTGGCGACGGCGAGGGGCGCGGCGGTCAGCAGCAGGCTGAGCGCGGCGGCGCGGAAAAGGGCGGTTCTGGTGTTCATCGGCGGCCTCACTTGGTCCGGATGCTGGCGCGGGGCGGGGTCTTCATGCCTTCGCCGAGATAGAAGCTGGGATGCGGCGGCTGGTTGTAGGCGGTGTTCTGCCAGGCGATCGCGACACGATATTGCGGATCGTGCATCAGCGTGACCAGCCGGCGCTGGGTGACGTAGGGCGTGGCGTAGATCCGCAGCGAGCGGTTGTCCTCGGCGCGCCAGATCACCTCCTCGCGCCAGTCGCCCAGGATGTCGGCCGACAGGGCCGGATTGGCCTTGGTGCCGTTGCTGGAGGTCATGCCCTGCGCGGTCAGCAGCGGCTTGGCCTCGCCGGCCTTCCAGTCCCACTTGCTGATCTGGTTCTTGTCCAGCAGCTCACGCAGGTCGTCGCCGTCCCACCAGATCGCGAAGTTGGTCTGGCGGGGATGCTTGACGCCTTCGATGGGCTTGCCCTGGGCGGTGTAGAGCGCGTCGCTGTTCGTGCCCCAGGCCTCGGCGCCCAGGAAGCGGGGGTCCAGATCGATGGCCAGGCCCCGGCCGGTATCCTTGTCGGTGGGTGTGCTCCACAGCACCTTGCCGGTGCGGGCGTCCAGCATGGCGGCGCCGACGCCGCCGTTTCTGCCGGGGCTTTCGTGCACGCCGAACTTCTCCAGGCCCGGATGGGTGGGATCCAGGTCGGACACGTGCATGGCGTCGCCGTGGAACAGCTGGGCGCTCCACAGGCCCTTGCCGTTGTCGTCCACCGTCATCGCGCCGTAGACGATCTCGTCGCGGCCATCGCCATCGACATCGGCGACGCTGAACTGGTGGTTGCCCTGGCCGCCGAACGCCGCGTTGCCGGGGGCGGCGCTGTCGAACAGCCAGCGCTGGGTCAGCTTGCCGTCCCGAAAGTCCCACGCCGCCAAGGTGCTGCGGCCGTAATAGCCACGGGCGAAGATCAGGCTGGGCCGCTCGCCGTCCAGATAGGCCGTGCCGGCTAGGAAGCGGTCGGAGCGGTTGGCGTAGCCGTCGCCCCAGATTTCGGTCATCTGCTCGACCGTGGGGGCGTCGGTGCGCGGATCGCGCGGGGGTGAGTAGGGGGCGCTGGCCAGGGCCTTGCCGGTCGGGCCGTCGAACACCGTCAGATACTCGGGGCCCTTGAGGATCCGGCCCTGCACCCGGGCCACCTTCGTGCCGTCGGGGAGGACCGTGGCGCCGGTCCTGTCGCCCTGGGGACGTTCGCCGCCGCTTTCGCGCCAGTCGGCGTCGGGATCGCCCAACACCTTGCCGGTTCCGTCCACCGCGCCGTCGCTGGTGCGCACGGCGATCTCGGCCTTGCCGTCGCCGTCCAGGTCATAGACCTGGAACTGGGTGTAGTGGGCGCCCGCGCGGATGTTGCGGCCCAGGTCGATGCGCCACAGGCGCGTTCCCTCCAGCGTGTAGGCGTCGAGGATCACCGATCCGGTGTAGCCGCCGAAGGCGTTGTCCTTGGAATTGGTCGGATCCCACTTCAGAACGATCTCGTAGCGGCCGTCGCCGTCCAGGTCGCCGACGCTGGCGTCGTTGGCCGTGTAGGCATAGGCCTCGCCGCTGGGCGTGACGCCGTCGGCGGGCGGTTGGAGCGGGATGCTCAGATAGCCGTCGGCCCACACCTTGGCGGGTCTGCTGGCCGCGGCCTCCCTGCCGCCGATCACGGCGCGGACGGTGTAGGCGGCGTTCGGATCGCCGGCCTTGTCGACGAAGTTGGTGGGGCCCGTCAGGGGCGCGGCGTTCAGCTTGGCGCCGTCGCGATAGAGGTTGAAGGCGGTCTTGGCCGGGTCGTCGCCGAGCAGCCGCCAACTGACCAGCACGCCGCCGTCAACGGCCGGCACGGCGACCAGGCCGCGATCCAGGGCTTCCATTTGACGAGGCTTTGGCGCGGAGAGCGCCGATCCGCCCACGGCCGACAGCGCCGTCGCGCACAACAGGGCGGTTATCGCGACCCGACCCTCACCACGCCTACTCATTGCGTCAAATCCCTTTGGTTTCCCCGTTTCCCGGCCCGCGACGGCCGTTCTTCGCGGCCTCAGGTTCAGCGTCAAAGCCGCCTCGCGAGCGTTGCAGCAAGCTTACATCACGGAAACAAGTTCCTGTCTTCCCACAAATTGCGTTGACATCTCAGCATATGGAACTATTCCTATTGTATGAGAAATGCGCCGCCGTGCGCTGCGAGCCGCCCGATCAAGGGCCGCCGCGGGATCGGTAAGGCGCCCGGGGTCCTCGAAAGGCCCTGGGTCATGGTCAGAGGGAGGGAACCCAATGTTTGCATCCATTCACCGCCGTCACGCGGCCGTCGCCACGACATCCTTGCTGGCGCTCGCGGCCGGTCTGGCCTGCGCCACGGGCGCCAGCGCCCAGAGCGCGGCCCCGGCCGCCGCCGAGTCGAGCACGATCGAGGAAGTTGTCGTCGTCGGCACGCGCGCCAGCCTGCAGTCGGCCATGAACCGCAAGAAGCGGAACGGCACGATCTCCGACTCGATCGTCGCCGAAGACATCGGTCAATTCCCCGACAAGAACATCGGCGAGGCCCTGGGGCGAGTGACCGGCGTCCAGCTGGCCCGCGACTTCGGCGAAGGCAACGCCGTCTCGATCCGCGGTGTCGAGCCTGACCTGAACCGCGTCGAAATCAACGGCATGAGCACCTTGTCGACCGCGGGCAACCTGCAGGTCTACGGCGGCGGCGGCCGGTCCAACGACTTCCGCGAACTGGCCGCTGAGCTGGTCCAGTCGATCGACGTATTCAAGGGCTTCACCGCCGACATGACCGAGGGCGGCGTCGGGGGCACGGTTTCGGTGATCACCCGCAAGCCGCTGGACTTCGCCAAGCCCACCCTCTCGATGACCGCTTCGGCCCAGAAGCTGGACACGATGGACGACTGGACTCCGCGCGGCAACATCATCGCCGCCGGCAAGTTCTTCGACGACCGCCTGGGCCTGATGGCCAACGTCACCTATGACAAGGTCGATACGCGCGGGGACTTCGTCCGCAACTCGTCGTGGGGCCGCTTCGCGGACTTCGACGCCTCGGCCGACAAGACCGTCCCGTACTACAACAGCGCCTACAACCAGCAGATCAACGACCTGGCGCGCGGCGTCACGTCCCAGGCCGGCTGTACCGCCCTGACCACGCCGGACGGCACCCAGATCTCGACCGCCAACCTGCGCACGGCGTGTCAGTCGCAATGGTACGACTACGCGCCGCGCACGGCCCGCTACGGCGTCTGGTATCGCGGCGACGAGCGCGTCACGGCCGAGTTCACCGCCCAGTATCGCTTCACCGACAAGATCGACGGCTGGATCAGCTACAACCACAATGAGCGCACCGAAACGCTCAACGACATCAACTACGGCACCGACTTCACCTCGGCGATCCGCCTGCGCAACACGGCCACGGCCACGACCTGCTCGGCCACCGACACGACGGCCAGTTCGGTCACGGTGGACGCCGGCCACAACGTCACCGGCTATACGCTGGGCAACTGCCTGAACACGGCCAACGCCGGCGGTCAGAGCGGTTTCGGCATCAGCGCTCGCGATTTCGTGCGCGAGACCACCAGCGACTACGTCAGCTTCGGCGGGCGCTACAAGGGCGACCGCCTGCAAATCGAGTTCCTGGGTTCGATCGCCGAAACCGACAACACGACCGAGACCAACAACGTCGGCGTGACCTTCAACACGCCGGGGCTCAAAGTGACCCTGGAGCCGGGCACCGGCAATCCGTCGTTCACGTTCGCGCCGGGCTACAGCCCCAACGACGCCGCGGCGATCCGCCAGTTCCAGATCCAGTACCGCCCGTCGCTGGCGCACCAGGAAGAAAAGCAGTTCAAGCTCGACTTCGACTACGACACCCACCTGCCGTTCATCACCAAGCTGGAGTTCGGCGGACGCGTCACGGACTACAAGACCTCGGGCTACGGCTACGGCGGGTTCGTCCTGGACGGCGGAGCCAATCCCGCGTCGCTGCTCGACGACACGGTGATCTACACCAACGCGGTGAACTCGACGGCGACCATTTCGGACCTCGCCGGAGCGCCCGACCAGACCAATCCGGTGCTCGGCGCTCCCAACACCACGGGCTACTGGGGTTCCAGCGAAGTCTGGTCGCGGGCGTTCGCCAACTCGGTGTTCGCCAGCGGCATGTCGCCTCTGCCCAGCGACTTCTACTTCGGCGGCGGCTCGGTCCCGACGATGTGGAACTATCCCGACTTCGACAAGATCTCGCAGAACCTCGACACGTCGCACTTCAACCTGAACAACATGGTCACCACCGTCGGCAACGACGGCAAGACCTACAACCAGATCCCGTACCGCATTCGCGAAGAGACGAACGCGCAATACATCAAGTTCAACTACAACTTCCCGGTGGGTTCGTATGACATCGACGGCAACTTCGGTTGGCGCCGGGTCCAGACCAAGGTCACCGGAGAGGGCGTATCGACGCGCAGCGCGTTCTATCCGGGCAGCTCGACCGCCTACGTGCTGGCCAACAACACGGCCACGTCCAAGAAGGACTACACGGTGTGGCTGCCCAGCTTCAACGTCGGCCTCTGGTTCGTGCCGAACAAGCTGTCGACCCGCTTCGGCTTCGCCCAACTGATGGCCCGTCCGCGCCTGGACTATCTGATGCCGACGCTGAGCTGCACCGACGATCGCTCGCCCGACGCCAACGGCGCCTTCGACGAGCCGAGCTGCACGGCCGGCAACCCCGAGCTGAAGCCCTATCGCGCCAATCAGTATGACCTGAGCTTCGAATACTACCCGAACCAGGACACCCAGGTTTCGGTGGGTCTGTTCTACAAGGACATCAAGCAGTTCTACGTCTCGTCGCGCACCCTGATCGGCAAGCGCGACGTCTACGGCGACGGCCAGGAGTACAACGTCAACACCTACGTCAACGGCGACGGCGCCAAGATCTCGGGCGTGGAAATCACGGCCAAGACCGCCTTCACCTTCCTGCCGGGCTTCCTGTCGGGCTTCGGCGTCGACGCCAACTACACCTACCAGAAGGCCAAGGACGTCGAGCTGTTCTCGATCCTCGACGGCTCGCCGCTGCCGTTCCCCGGCCTGTCCTCCGACAGCGCCAACGTGACCCTGTGGTACGACAAGGGTCAGTTCAACGCTCGCCTGGCCTACAACTACCGCTCCGAGTACCTGGTCTCGGCCGCCGCCACCTCGGGCCAGCCGGTGTATCGCGACCCGACCGGCTATCTGGACGGCAAGATCACCTGGAAGCCCGAGCTGTTCAACATCCAGGGCCTGTCGTTCTTCGTCGAAGGCAAGAACCTGACCAAGGAAGAAGAACGCTCGACCGCCGGCGACATCCGCCTGACGGAACTGGGCTACTTCGGCCGCCGCTTCTTCGTCGGCATGACGGCGAAGTTCTAGAACTGGGTTGGGCGGCGAACGTCCCCGGCGTCGAGCCCGGGACGTTCGTGGCCGCGGCCCCCGAGCACTACGATCTAGGAACGACTTCAGGGCCGCGCCGGCATGGCGCGGCCCTTTCTTTGGGCTTGGCTGGGAGATGAGGTTCCGAGGGGCGATCCTAGGATCGGCTATCTATCGAGCCAGTTGAAACACCCGGAACCGCCGCACACGCAGGTGGCTGAACGTGGTGCGCAGGCCAAACCACCCGCGCGTGTAGGGCTCGGCGTCGTTCAGTTCGAACAGCTTGCGGCTGTCGTGCCAGTACTGAATCAGCCCGTCGTCGGCCACCAACTGGACGGTCTGCCAGCGGTTGGGAATCAGCATCTCGTCGGCGGCCGCGCGGTCGTGCTGGGGCAACAGCGGCCGCTCGCCCGGGCGGCCGACATAGCGGCGGAAACGGGTGGAGCTGTTGTAGTTGCCGCCCTGGCCCACATAATAGGTCTTCAGCGTGTCGTAGTCGGCGAAGGCGCCCGTGCGCGGCGTGGCCAGCGGGCTGGCTCCGCTCGCATCGCGGGCCATCCAGAAGGCGTTCAGGTCGCTGACTCGGTCATTGGCGCCGCCCGCCGAGACCGCCTGGGCCTCGTACTGGATCAGCACCGGACCGACCAGCTCGGGGCGGAACCACAGGGTCAGGCCGGCGGGCGTGTCGATGTCCAGCACGCCTCGATGCACGCTGACCTTGGCCGGCTTCTCGGCCTCGACGGTCCACTGGTCCAAGCCGCGCCGGAAATCGTCGGCGTGCAGGCGACGGCCGCGCCGCCAGGTCTCGGCGGAAAGGGCGGGGGAAGGGACGGCGGCCAGGCAGGCCAGTCCGCTCAGGACCGCGCGGCGTCTCATCGCTCGCCTCCATCCGTGGCCGCCGCGCCGATGCGCCTTGGCGGGTCGGCGGTCAAGCCGGAGACGTTTTCGCCGACGATCGGTTCCACGCCTGAGGACCAGGCCAGGTCCAGCCGCTTGAAGCAACCGCCCCGCACGGCCTGCAACAAGACAGGCGGACGAGGATCGGGCGTCAGGGTTTCGATGCGCACATTGTCCAGCTTCAGGCCCGTCACGTGCCGGGCCCACAGGCCGTAGGCCGGCGTCGGGCCGAACATGCTGGGCTCGGGATAGGCGGTGGCCATGTCGCCCGGCCGTCGATCGGCCCAGGCCGCTTCGCCGCCGCCGGCATAGACCAGGCGGACGTCGGTCAGTTCGACGTCCTCGATCGGGTCGCCCTCCAGGCCGGCGAGGGTGGCGGCGTAGTCGGGCAGGATGTCCCAGGCGGTCAGGCTTCGGACGCTGACCCGCCGGATGGCGCCGCGCCCCGTGCCCTCGGGACCACGTCCTCGGTCGCCCAGTCGCAGGAACAGCGGCGCGGTGGTGACCTCGCGCATGACGATGTTGCTGATCGAGACATCCTCGATCACGCCGCCGTCGACGGTCTCCAGGGCCAGGCCCCGCGAGCGGGTGAAGTCGCAGTCGCTGATCGTGATGTGGCGGAAACCGCCGTTGGATTCGGTGCCCAGCTTGATCCGGCCGGTGACGCGGTCCTGGTCGGGCGACAGCCGCTGGGTGCGGCCCTGTGTTCCGTCCAGCATCGTGCCCAGGTCGAAGCCGCTGACGTGGCAGCGGGTGATCGACACCCGCTCGGTGGCCCGGACCTCGCCCAGGGCCAGCGAGCTTTTCAGCACGATGGCGTCGTCGTTGGGCGTGTTGACCCGGCAGTCGGCGATGGTCACGTCGCGGCAGCAATCGATGTCCAGGCCGTCGCGGTTGGTATCGATGCGCAGGCTTCGGATCGTCAGGTGGTCGCAGCCGGTGGCCAGCACCGCGAAGTGGCCGCCGCGCCAGATCGTGAAGCCGTCCAGGCGCGCCCGGCGGGCGTTCTTCAGGGCGATGGCCTTGTTGCCCTGACCGGCCATGGCCTCCAGGTCCGGGACCAGGATCGCCATCTCTTCGGCCGAGAGGCCCGCCATGCTGACCGGAAACTCGCCCGCTTGGCGCGTCCAGCGCGATCCGGGGCCCTCTCGGGTCAGGCCGAGACCATCGATCATTCCAGGACCGATAATGGCCACGTCCTCGACGTCCTCGCCCCAGATCAGGCTGTTGCGCCAATGGCTGTGGCCGAAGTCCTGGTAGAGGTCGAAGGGATTGGGCTCGGCGGGGTCGTAGGCGCCGTCATGACGGGCCGGATCGGCGGCCTCCAGCACGCAGTCCTCGTCCAGCCGCAGGGTGACGCCGCTCAGCAGACGGATCGAGAACGACAGCCAGCGCCCGGCCGGCAGCACCACCTCGCCGCCGCCGGCCGCGTGGGCGAAGGCGATCGCCGCGTTGATCGCATCGGTGTCCAGGCTCGCGCCGTCGCCCTTCGCGCCGAACTCGCGGACGTCGAACGACGCAGGGGTCATGCGTAGAGGCCGTGCCGCTTCAGGAACGCGCTCAGCAAAGCGGGCCAGGGCATGGCGACGCCGCCGGGACCGTTGAGGCCAAAGCCGTGGCCGCCGGTTTCGAAGACGTGCAGTTCGCTGGCGATCTTCTGGGCGCGCAGGGCCTGGAACATCAGCAGGCTGTTCTCCATCGCCACCACCTTGTCGTCGGCCGCGGCGGCGATGAAGGTCGGCGGGGCGTCGGCGGGGATGTCGTGCTCGGCCGAGACCGCCAGGCGCTGGGCGTCAGTGGGGTTGGCGCCAAGGAGCGACTTCAGCGAACTACCGTGGGCGTGCGGGGCGGTCATGGTGATGACCGGATAGAACAGCCCCGCCGCGTTTGGTCGGGTCGACAGGCGGTCGGCGGCGTCGATCGGGGCGTAGCTGTCCTTGGCGAACCGCGTGGCCAGCCGCGCGGCGACGTGGCCGCCGGCCGAGAAGCCGGTCACCGCGATGCGCTCGGGATCCAGGCCCCACTGGGCCGCATTGGCGCGGATCAGGCGGATGGCGCGCTGGGCGTCCTGCAGGGCCACGTCCGGCCCCGCCGCCCAGCCGTCGGCCGGCAGGCGGTAGTCCATGACGAAGGCGGTGACGCCCTGGTCGGCTATCCAGGCGTCGATCGGCCCGCCCGCCTTGCCGACCGCCACGCGGATATAGCCGCCGCCGGGGATCATCAGGATCGCCGCGCCGTTGGGCTTGGCCGGCCGGCGCATCATCAGCCAGGGCTTGGTGACGTTCAGATAGGCGGTGTCGTTGGGATCGCCGCCGGGCTTGCGCAGGATCACCTGCTCGGTGACCGTGACCTTCTCGCCGCCGGGCGCCTTGCCGGGCCACAGGTCCATGACCTCGATGGAAGAGGCGGCGGGCGCCTGGGCGCGAGCCAGGCCCGGCGCGGCCAGGGCCAGGGCCCCCAGGCCCAGGAGCGAACGGCGATCAGTTGCCACGGGGTGTCTCCCTGCTGTGGGCGGCGCTGGCCGCCAGGACGAACGTGTCGGGCGAGGGCGGCTTGGCGGGGTCGAAGGCCGGGAGGCCGTCGGTCAGATGAACGGCCAGGTCGGGGACCTGGGCGCGGATGCCCGTCACGACGCACTGGGCCAGCACATAGGCGCCGTAGTTGTTGTGATGGGTCGCATCCTTGCCGCCATCGCCGAACGCTTTCCAGGCGTTGTCCGGACCCAGGGCCTCGTAGAAGGCCGCGCTCATCGTCAGCAGGTCGATCACCGGCGCGCCGGTCTCGCGGCCGACGGCGCGCACGGCCTCGGGATAGTCGCCGTGGGTGTTGATGATCTTGCCGGCCGCGTCGAACCTGCGGCGATGCATCGAGGTCACCAGCACCGGCTTGGCCCCGCGTCGGCGGGCCTCGCCGATATAGGCCTTCAGATAGTCGCGATAGGTGGTGGCGGCCTCGACATAGGTCTGGGGCCAGTTGATCTTCTGATCGTTGTGGCCGAACTGAATCAGCAGCCAGTCCCCGGGCTTGATACCGCTGAGCAGCTTGTCCAGCCGGTGCTCGAACAGGAACGCTTTAAGAGTCTCGCCCGACTCCGCATGGTTGGCCACGCTGATGTCGGGCTTGAAGAACCGGGGCAGCATCTGGCCCCAGCTGCCGCCGGGCTCGAAGCGCTGGTCGGTCACCGTGGAGTCGCCGGCCAGGTAGATCACGGGCACGGTGACGGGCTCGAGCCGCAGGCGGCGCACGGCCGGGGCCGGTCCGCAGAATTCCAGGGTCAGCTTGTCATCCCAGTTGTACGAGCCGTCCTCGCGCGGATTGAGCAGCACCCGCACGCCGCCGGGGGCGTTGGGCGGCGGGGACGTCAGGGCGGCCGTGCGGACGTTGACGACGAAGGTGACGCTCGCCGTCTTGCCGGCCTTGGCGACGATCCGCTCGGCCATCAGGCGGCGGGCTTCCGCCTTGACGGTGGTGTCGGACGCGGCCTTGCCGCCCAGCTCCAGCGTCACCCGATAGTCGCCCTCGGGCACGGCGATCGAGAACAGGAAGGGGGCGCCAGGAGGAGAGGCGGCGGGGGAGGGTTCGAAGCCGTAGCCGACGGTCAGGTCGTAGGCGAGGTCGCGCGCCACGCGGATATGGCCCGGCGCGACCCTGCCGTCGCCGAAGTCGAAGGCCCAGCTCTGCATCGGTTTCCCCGGCTCCGCGGCCCAGCTCGCGGTCGGCGCGACGGCGAGGGCGGCGAGGACGGCGCGTCTATGCAACATCAAGGCGCGGCCTCCCTCTGTCCGATCTTTGGGCGATCTGCGTCGCGCTGCGTTGATCCCAGAAATATCGGCCGTCACGCCGCGTGGCAATGAATTTCATAATGCGAGATTGAGTCCCGTAAAATGAAACTCAAGGCTTGGTGGCGGGCAAGGTCAGCGTGGCGCCCTTCAGGCCGGGCGCGCTGGCCTGGACCGTGACGACGCCGCTGGGGCCCGACCCTCGCACGAGGGCCGTGGCTTTGCCGCGCCAGGCCTGGCGGGTGGGCGAGGCGAACGGCGTATGGTCGGTCGGGGCGGCGTTGTCGGCGGCGACCAGCCGGCCAGAACCGCCGACCGTAAAGGTGATCGGCGCGCTCGACGACGGCACGACCACGCCCTTGGCGTCCACCACCTGGGCGCGGATCAGGGCCAGGTCGTCGAAGGTCGAGCCCACGGTCTTGTCGTCGCTCGACAGCACCAGGCGAGCCGGCTTGCCGGCGGTGCGCAGCACGTCGCGTGGTCCCGAGGCGCCGCAGGAGGCCGTGACCTCGCCCGGCGCGAAGGTCACCGACCACTGGCGGGGCGAGCCGTCGGCGGGCAGGGGCTTGGCCCCCAGAGCCTTGCCGTTCAGCGTCACCTCCACCGACGGGCAGTTGCTGTAGACCTCGATGGTCTCGGGATGCGGCGACAGGTCGGCGGGGGTCCAGTCGTCGGCGATGTCGATCCTGGCCCGGGGCGTGGCGACGGCGATCATGGTCGGCAGGGCCGGGGCCGGACCCGCGCCGTCGTTCGAGGGCGGTGGCGCGGCGGGCGCGGCGTTGCGCACCACGTGGATCACCGGCGTCTCGGCCCACCAGCCGGCCCGCTGCATGCCCGAGACCTTCAAGGCTCCGGTGCGATCGAGCAGGCCGGCGGGGTTGTCGATATTGGGCCAGCCGCTGCGGTCGGACTCGCCCATGTAGTCGATGCCGGTCCACAGGAACATGCCGGCATAGGGCGCGTAGTCGCGCACGGCGACCCACGAACCGCGCGTGTGGCTGTTCTCGGTGCCGACGATCTTGCGGGTCGGCTTCTCCTTGCTGGCGGCGGTCAGCTCGTTCTCGCGATAGTTCTGGCCGACCACGTCCAGCATGTCGGCCAGGCCGTTCTGGTAGTCGCCGGTCACGTTGGGACGGAATAGGCCCATGGTCACCGGGCGGGTCGGGTCGGTCGCATGCATCACGGTCAGCAGGCTCTTCAGCGCGGCCTTGGCCTGGACCGGATAGGCGGTGTCGTGGATCTCGTTGCCGGCGCTCCAGATCACGACGCTGGGGTGGTTGCGGTCGCGGCGCAGCATGTCGCGGGCGTCGCGCTTGTGCCAGTCGCTGAAGAACAGGTGGTAGTCGCCGGGGGTCTTGGCGACGTTCCATTGGTCGAACAGCTCGTCCATGACCACGAAGCCCATCTGGTCGGCCAGGTCCAGGAACTGGGGCGAGGGCGGGTTGTGGGCGGTGCGGATGGCGTTGACGCCCAGGGCCTTCAGGGCCGCCAGGCGCTGGCGCCAGACCGCGTCGGGCACGGCCGCGCCCAGGGCGCCGCCGTCGGCGTGCAGGGCTACACCTTTCAGCTTGATGTTCCGGCCGTTCAGCCAGAAGCCGGTGCCGGCCTCGAACCTGGCCTCGCGGATGCCGAACGGCACGGTCTGGGTGTCGCTGACCTGGCCGTCGGGGCCGACCACGCGCACGGTGGCCTTGTAGAGGTTCGGGCTGGCCAGGTCCCACAGGCGGGGCGAAGGCAGGTCGAGCTCGGCGCTCAGGGTTTCGGTACGAGCGACGCCGACCGAGACCGGCGCGATGCTCTGCTTGGCCACCAGCTTGCCGTCCGGATCGGTGACGACGACCTCCAGCCCGGCGCGGGCGTCGGCCTTGCCGCTGTTGGTGACCTCGACCTGGATCCTGGCCACCGCGCCGTCCTTGTCGATCGTCGGGGTGCTGACGAAGGCGCCGCCCTGCTCGACATGCAGGTCGCCGGTCTCGATCAGCCGCACCTTTCCATGGATCCCAGAGCCGGCGTACCAGCGCGAGGACGGGGCGAACGACGTGTCGGCCCGCACGGCCAGAACGTTGGGGCCGTCGGCCTTGAGGAAGTCGGTGATGTCGTAGCGCAGGCCCACATAGCCGCTGGGCCGGTGGCCCAGGTGGTGGCCGTTGATCCAGACCCCGCTGCGCTCCATCACCCCGTCCAGCTCGACGAACACCCGGCGGCCGGGCGCCGGCTTGACGTCCAGCGTCCTGCGGTACCAGGCCACGCCCGTGGGCAGGAAGCCGCCGGCCCCGCCGGCCCGCGCCTTGACGTCGAACGGCCCGGCGATGGCCCAGTCGTGCGGGACCGACACCGTGTTCCAATTGGAGTCATCAAGAGCGACGGTCTCCGCGCCCTCCGGATCGCCCTGCACGAAGCGCCAGCCGTCGGCGAGGGGAGTCGTCCGGCGCTCGGCGGCCTCGCCGGTGGCGGTCGTCAGCAGGGCCACGGCGGTGGCGGCGAGCAGCAGGGCTTTGGTCTTGAGCAAGGCGGACTCCCGGGAGCGCGACGAAAGCAAAAATCGAAAACTCAAGCCGGTGTCATCCCGGACAAGCGCGAAGCGCGCGGATCCGGGATGACAGCCGTGGTGGCGGCGGCGACAATCTACGGCCCGCCGATCAGCGCCTTTGGATCGCCGTCCAGATCGATCCGCTGACGGATGATCTCCAGGCGATCCCCGGCGTCGCGCATCTCATAGAGCTTGCCGCGGGCGGTCTTGAACGGGCGGTGGACCACCATCATCAACTGGCCGTCGAAGCGCCTGAACAGCATGCCGTGGCCGCTGTCGTAGCGGACCAGCGGTTCCAGCTGCTCCCACGGCCCGGCCAGCGTTCCGCTCTTCGACCGGGCCTGCGATTGCACATAGCCCTTGGCGTCATAGCTGGACCACAACATCAGCAGGACGCCGGTCTTGGTGCGAAAAAGCTCCGGTCCGTCGGTGACGAACACCGTGTCGCCCGCCGGCTGGTTCTGGCCCTTGGCCCAGGGCGCGTCGCTGGCCTTGAACAGCACCTGGGGCGGGCCCTTGGCGACCAGATCGTCGGTGACCGGCAGGGCCTCGATCGTGCCGTCGGTGGCCTGCAGCCACTCGTGGGCGTAAACGAACCAGGGCCTGCCGTCGGGATCGACATGGAGCGTGCCGTCCAGGGTCATCAGGGTCTTCGGCGCAACGGGCTCGCCGTCGCGGACCAGCTTGAACGGGCCTTCCGGGCGGTCGGCGACGGCGGCGACCGTGGCCCGGCGGTAGGGCTTGCGCTTGTCGATCGCCGGCAGGGCGGCGGCTTCGTCGTGGAAGGTGGTGAATAGCCACCAGCGGCCACGCCAAGGGTGGACCTCAGGCGCCCAGGCGCCGGCCTTGAACCAGGCGTCCGTCGGCGCGACGAACACCGCCCTGGCCGGGGTCCAGGCCTTCAGGTCACGGCTGGTATACATCATCGTGCCCAGGCCCGGCGTGCCGCTGACAACCGGGATGTTCGAGGTGTAAAGCCGATAGAGCCCGGCCTCGGCGTCGGTGACGATCCAAGGATCGTGCAAGGGCATGTCGGGCAAGGCCAGAGCCGCCGGCTCGCCCGCCCGCGCCGCTTGAGCCGGCGAGGGCGCCGACTGGGCCATCGCGCCCGTCGCGCCGATCGCCAGCAGGGCCATCCCCAAAACCGCCGTCTTGGCGTCCATGCGGTCCTCCGGATAGAGCAGGGGCGGCCCCCACGCGCGTGGGACCCGCATTGTTCACTGGAAGCGATCGTTCGGTCCGATCACGACGCCGGCTTTTCGAAGTCGATCGACGCGCTCGGTGTTTCCTCTCACAAAATGGGACTCTATCCCATTTTTTGAAAACGTACCGCCAAAGGCGCGTCAGGGCAATCCCGCGACGAACGGGGGTGGCCAGGATCCAGTCTGGCGGATCTGGAAGGCACACTGACGGCGGTGGCCGCCATCGGCTTCAGGAGCATCGAGCCATGTGGGCCGCCCGCCGGCCCACCCGCGCAGGGCCATGGGCGGCGTCGGCCTGTCCACGCCGAGCGCCCACACGGCGCCCCGAGATTGAGAGGCGCGCGCTAGCGATCTTGGCGCCTGGCGGGTCACGCCTGGGTCATGGTCGGCTCGCGAACTCCCAGGCCCGGTCGGGTGATGAGGTTGAGGTCGCAGAACCGCGCGATCTCCTCGTTGTAGATCTCCGAGCGTTCCAGGAAGCCCATGTGGTTGGCGTCGGAGATCACTTCCAGCCGGCTGCCGGGCGTGGCCCGCGCCAAGGTCTGGCTGGCCTCGCACTTGGTGACCAGATCGCTGTCGCCGGCCAGGATCAAGGTGGGAACGGTGATCGCCTGGAGAGCCGCGTCGGCGTCCCAGCGGAACATCGCCAGATTGCCCCGCGCGGAGACACCCGGCGGGTTGCGGGTCGCCAGAAGGGTGTTGTGCTCAAGCTGGCTGCGGGTGACCTGGCTCGCAAAGCCAATACGGTTGGCCAGATGCGCCGAGCCGCTCAGATAGCTTTGCCAGGCGCTCAGCCAGGCCAGGGGCTGCAGCCAGATCGTCAGCCGAAACAGCGGTTCCAGCAGCGGCCAACGCAACGCCTGGGCCAGGCCGCTGAGCACCATGGTGCGCAGGGGGTTGGTGTAGGTGGTGTTGACCAGCACCAGTCCAGCGACGGATTCCAAAACGTCGGGATGGTCGCGCACCAGGGTCTGGATCGTCATGCCGCCGATGCTGTGACCGACCAGCACCGTCGGCTTGCCGCCGGTCAACGCCAGGACGGCCTTCAGGTCTTGGGCGAAGTGGCTCAGGTCGATCGCCTGTCCATTCGCCGCGCGTGAGCGGCCCAGGCCCGGAAGGTCCCAGACGATCACCCGAAAGCGCGTCGCCAGGTGTCGGCGCAGATAGTACCAGATGGTGCTGTCCAACCCCCAACCGTGGGTGAGGATCACGGGCGGCGCTTCCCGCGGTCCATGCACCTCGACATAAAGCGTCGAGCCGGTTGGGCTGCTGATCATTTGATGGTCGCCGCGCTCGGGCCGGGTCGGATCCTTGTCGGGCTTGGCGAGCAAGGGTGTCATCACGAAGCGGCCGAGAAGCGACCAGGCTATCAAGCCTACAGCTGTCCAAAGCCGCCACGGCTCGTGGAGCTGATGGCCGACGCCATAGGCGTCCAGCACCCAATAGCCCTCATGCCAGGACCAAAGCAGGTAGCCGGCCGCGCCCAGGATGGCGAGCGAGACCAGAGACAGCGCCAGGCGCGCAAGAACGATGAGGGGCATGGTGCGGTCCAGGTCAGGGAGAAGCGAAGGTAAGTCTAATGGGCCGGGGGCCTCGCTGTTCCGAAGGATTACGGGCGCTACGGGCGTGGAACAGGAACGCTCTTCTCCATCCCGCCGCGGCGGTGTCGGAACGCGGGGCGCCCGCGCCCGTTAGCGGTGACCAACTGGGGAACGTGGATGAACACGCAGCCGCTCGCGCAGCTTTTGAAGGCTCTGGCCGATAGGGGCTATCGCTTCACGACGCCGACACCGTCGGTCTGTCGGCGCATGGTGGAAAAGCCGATGACGCACGCGCCCGATCTGCGTGACATCTTCGGCTGGAGCCGTCCCTTCGCGCAGGCTGACCTGGACCCCGCGCTCTGGTCTCTGCTGCAAGAGGCCGGGACCGTCGTCCAGGACGCCGCCGGGTGGCGATCCACGGTCCGCGTCTCAAGCGTCCACGAGCGCCTGTTCCTGCACTCGGCTTTTCCGGCCACCGCCCCGGACGCGGTCTTTCTGGGGCCCGACAGCTATCGGTTCGCCGACCTGATCGCCGCCGAGCTGACGTCGGCCGCACCGATCCGGACCCTCCTGGACGTCGGGGCGGGCGCGGGCGTCGGCGGGCTGGCGGCCCACCGCCATGCGCCGGACGCTCACGTCATCCTCAGTGACATCAATCCCAGGGCCCTCGAGCTGGCGCGGGTCAACGCCCAGCATGCGGGCGCCGATTTCGAGGTGCGCCACGCCGGCGGCCTGGAGGGCGCGCCGGCGGATCTGGACTTGATCGTCAGCAACCCGCCCTACGTCGCCGGAGACTCCGGCCGCACCTACAAGGACGGCGGCGACCTGCACGGCGCGCGTCTGTCGCTGGACTGGGCGATCGCCGGCATGCGCCTGCTGGCGCCCGGCGGCCGGTTCATCCTCTACACCGGCAGCACCATCCTCGACGGGGGCGTCGATCAATTCCGACAGGCGTTGGAGTCGGCCGTCGCGGCTCAAGGCCATGGACTGCGCTATCGCGAACTGGACCCGGACATCTTCTCCGGCGAGCTGCGTCGCGCCGCCTATGCCGACGCCGAGCGGATCGCGGCGGTCGGCGCGGTGATCACGCGGCCGACCTAGGGCCTTCGACCGCCGACGGGTGGTCCAGCGGTCGGCGGGTCTTCAAGTCCAGACCATCGCCGCTGGCCAGCACGTGCAGCCGCACGTCGAACATCGACAGGGTGTTTTCGCGGCGAGCCTCGGCGATGTTGGAGGCGGTCACGGTCTCGGCGTCGACCACATAGACCGCGCCGCTGCCGATCACGCGGAAGGCGTCGCCCTCGACGATGATGGCCGTGTCCTCGTCGATGCCGACGCCCAGCACGCGCGGGCTCTGGGCGACCGCGCCCAGCAGGCGTCCGATACGTCCGCGCTCGGCGAAATGCTGGTCGATGATCACGTCCCGCACCAGGCCAAGCCCGGGCGCCATGCGCAGGTCGCCGATCCGGTGGGTCTCGGCGCTAGCGCCGCGCACCATCATGGTGTCGCTCATCACCGAGGCGCCCGCCGAGGTGCCGGCCAGCACGCCGCCGTCGCGCCAGATCTGGCGGATCCTGGCCTCGATGGGCGTGTCGCCGATCTGGCTGCTGATCCGCAGTTGGTCGCCGCCGGAGAAGAACACCCCGGCCGCGCCGTCGAGCAGGGCCAGCTTGTCCGCCTCACGGGTTTCGGCGCGATCCTGGACATAGAGCTCCACCAGATCGGTGACGCCCAAGGCCGCGAACGCCTTTTGATAGGTCTCGAAGTAGCCGTCGGGCTCGTGCGAAGCGATCGTGGCCAGCACCAGGCGGCCGCCGTTCAGTCGCTCGGCCACGGCCTTGAGGATGACCTTGTCGCCTTCCTTGTCCTCGTGGCCGCCGATGATGATCAAGGGGCCTTCCTGGCCGGTGGGATCGTTCACGCCGGTTCTCCTTGCGCGTCCTGCGCCCGTTCGGTGAAGGCGCGGGCCGGCTGGCCCGAGCGTGCGTGGGCGACGGCGAACTGCGGGCTGTTGTGGCCCCAGTCCATCCGTCCGTCGGCGTCGATCACGATCAGGCCCGCTTCGCCGCCGACCTCGGCCAACCGCGCGAGGGCCAGGTCGATGGCTGGACCGGGCGGCACGGCCTCGAGGCAATGGATCAGCCGCGCCGCGAGAGTCGTGCGGATCAGGCTTTCGCCGTCTCCCGACAACGAGACCGCGCCGACGGCGTCGTCGGCATAGAGGCCGCAACCGGGCAAGGGCGAGTCGCCGACGCGGCCCTGGTGGGTTCCAGCGAGGCCGCCGGTCGAGGCGCCCGAGGCCAGGTGGCCGTGGGTGTCCAGAGCCACGCAGCCGACCGTGTCGCAGCCGGGATCGCCGGGACGCTCGACGACGAGGTCGCCGGGCGCGCAGATCTCGCCGTCGTGGGCGCGGGCGAAGCGTTCGGCGCCCTGACCGATCAGGAGCACCGGGCGCTCGGGCAGCATGGACGCCGCGACCGAAATCGGATGGCGCAGGGTGGAGACCGCCGCCACCGCGCCGACGGCAAGGTCGCTGCCGTCCATGATCGCCGCGTCGCACTCGACCTCGCCGTGGTCGTTGAGCACCGAGCCGTAGCCGGCGTTGAAGGTAGGATCATCCTCCAGCGCGCGGATGGCCGTTTCCACCGCATCGACCGCGCTGCCGCCCGTTTCGAGGATCGCCTGACCGGCGGCCAGGGCCAGCAGGCAACCGGCGCGATGGGCCTGTTCCTGCTCGGGCGCGATCGTCTTGGCGCCGCCGTGGACGATGATCGCCCACGCCCGGCCTAGGCCATTTCCTGCCTTGGGATCAGGCAACCGCGCCCCCGCATTCCGACCGTCGGCCGTCGTCGCGTAAATCGCCGTTGGCGGCGGGCGCGAAGGTTTCGACCTGGCTCCAGGCGGCCTCGACCGCGCTCGGGAACACCAGCACCAGGTCGCCGTGTTGCGCCATGCGCAGCGCCGCGTCGATTGCTTCGGCCTCGCTGAGAATGCGATGCAGCCGGTCCATCGGGAAACCGGCCGCCAGGGCGCCGTCGGTCAGCAGCGTGACGACCGATCCCGCCGCCCGTCCGCGCCCGTCAGGACGTTCGCGGAAGATCAGGTCATCGAACAGCTCGGCCGAGATATGACCCATTTCCAGGATGTCGGCGTCGCGCCGGTCGCCCGGAATGCTGACCACGCCGATCACCCGGCCCACGGTCGGGCGCAGGCGTTCGATCAGGTCCCCCACGGCGCGCATGGCCGCGGGGTTGTGGGCGTAGTCGACGATGACGCGGAAGCCGTGACCGTCATGGACGTTGAAGCGTCCTGGGTTGTCGGCGTGGGAGGAGTTGAAGTCGCGCAGAGCCGTCGCGATGGTCTCCCAAGGCACGGCCTGGGCGTGGCCTATGGCGATCGCCGCCAGGGCGTTGGCGACATTGAATTCGGCCAAGCCCCCCAGGGTGGCGGGGATTTCGTCAGCCTGCATGACGGCCAGGCGTTGGCCGCGATCGTGGATGACCAGTTCGCCGCCGCGCGGCGAGGGCTCGCGGGCCACCAGCAGTCCGCCGCTGGCGACATGGCTCCTCAGCGGCGCCGACAGCGCTTCGCCGCCTTGCAGGGTGAAGTAGCAGATCCGGCCCCCCGCATGACGGGCCATGCGCAGGGTCAGCGGATCGTCGCCGTTGAGAACGCTGACGCCCCGCCGCCCGACCGCCTCGGTGACGATCGACTTGACCGCCGCCAAGTCTTCCAAGGTGTCGACGCCCTTGAGGCCCAGATGATCGGCGGTGACGTTGAGAACGACGCCGACGTCGCAGCGATCAAAGCCCAACCCCTCGCGGAGCATGCCGCCCCGCGCGGTCTCCAGGACCGCGACCTCGACGGTCGGGTCGCGCAGCACCATGCGCGCGCTCTTCGGACCGCTGGCGTCGGCCTCCAGCAGCCGCTCGTCGTCGATATAGACGCCGCTGGTGTTGGTCAGGCCGACGACCTTGCCCTGCTCGCGAAAGATCCTGGCCGCCATGCGTCCGACGGTCGACTTGCCGTTGGTGCCCGTGACCGCGACGATCGGGATGCGGGATCGCGACCCCGGCGGATAGAGATGGGCCAGCACCGCCTTGGCCACGTCCCGGGGTTGGCCCTCCGATGGCTCCAGATGCATGCGAAAGCCCGGGGCGGCGTTGACCTCGACGATCCCGCCGCCGGTCTCGCGGACCGACCGAGAGATATCCGGCGCGATGAAGTCGATCCCCGCCACGTCCAGGCCGATCGTCAAAGCCGCGCGGCGGGCGATGCTGGCGTTGTCGGGATGGATGTCGTCGGTGCGGTCGATCGCCGTGCCGCCGGTCGAGAGGTTGGCCGTCGCCCTCAGCACGACGACCTGACCGCGCGACGGGCGATCGTTAAGGCCCAGGCCGGCGCGGCCGAGCATTTCCCGCACATGGTCATCCAGGACGATGCGGGTCATCACCTGCTCATGGCCCACGCCGCGCCGGGGGTCGGCGTTGACCTCGTCGATCAGAGCCGCGACGGTGGAGAAGCCGTCGCCGACCACCTGGGCCGGAACGCGCTGGGCCACGGCGACGACCTTGCCGCCGACCACGAGAATGCGATGGTCGTGACCCTCGTACTGCTCTTCCACGATGACACGGCGACCGTGCTTGGCGGCCTGCTCGAACCCCCAGCGCACAGCCTCCGGCGTGCGCAGGCCGACATTGACCCCGCGCCCGTGATTGCCGTCCAGCGGCTTGAGGACGACCGCGCCGCCCAGGCGCGCGGCTTCGGCGACGGCCTGGTCGGCGGTCCTGACGACAGCGCCGCGCGGGGTGGGCACGCCGACCGCCGACAGGACCGCCTTGGTCAGGGCCTTGTCGCCGGCTGTCTGGACCGCGATCTGCGAGGTGTCGCCGGTGATGCTGGCGCGCAGCAGTTTGCGCCGCGCGCCTTGGCCTAGCTGGACCAGACTCTGGGCGTCGAGCCGTTCGGCCGGGATGCCGCGACGCCGCGCTTCGGCGACCAAGGAGCGGGTCGTGGGCCCCAGGATCTCGCCCTGCCGGATCCCGCGCAGGGCGACGATCGTGGCGTTCAGATTGAACGGCGCCTCGACGCCGCCCGGCAAGGGTTGGGCGACAAGATTGAGATTGGTCACGCCCTGGAGCTCGCGCGGCAGCAGGCTGTTGACCGCCTCGATCGCCACGCGCCCCGCCGCTCGTCCCAGGCCCTCGGTCTCGTAGACGTAGAGGATGTTGTAGACCCCGGGTTGGCCCTTCACCGATCGCGTCTTGCCGCGGCTGACCTCGGCGCCGGCAAGGCGCTGAAGCTCAAGGGCGACGTGTTCGATCACATGGCCAAGCCAGGTGCCCTCGCGCAGCCTGCGCACGAAGCCGCCCGGCGTGCGGAAGCAGCAGCCGTGACGTTGCAAGCCAGGCAGGGCCGCCAGCAATCGATCGGTGAACCCCGCCAGTCGGTGGGTCGGCCAAGCCTCCAGCGGGCCAAGGTCTAGCTGGACGCGGATCATCGGCCGGCGGCTGTGGAGATGCGGCCCGCGATAGGTGGAAGTCTCTACGATGCGCATATCAGGCCGCCTTGGCGCTGATCAAATGATGGTCGGCGGCGGGCGTTTGGGCCGCGCAGATGTCTCGGATCACGAAGGCCGCGGCGATCGCTTTTGATCGGACGACGCCGCCAGCGCGGCGTTGGCCCGCCGCATCCACGGTTTCCCAGCGCCAGCCGTCGCCCTGGGGCCGGATCGAAAACCGCACCATGCTTGATAGATCGCTCATGATTGGCGCCCTGCCTGAGGAGGATGCTCAAACGATAGGTGGTCAGCGTGGTTCCCGGAGGCGGGTTGTCGACACAAAAGCCCGGCGGGCGGGGCTTTCACTTGGGTCATCCTGGTCGCAACAGCGCGGAACGGGCGTGGGTGATCGGCGCTTATGCCGTCCCTGTTCAGGGATGAGGTCCATGCAAAGCCCGGCCACGCGTCGAGCGGCCATCAAATGAGGAGCCGAGTCCCCTAAAGGACGTGATCTGGGGACTGATGGGCGAGCGCGGGCGGACGGCCGGAACAGCGGTCATCCGGCGGGTTGGGATTGGAGGCCACGCGGTTCTTCAATGACCCATTTCTATTTCCATACCTGGCGCGACGATCAGCGATCGGCCGACGAAACCGGCCTGGATCTTCCACATCAAACCCAGGCCCATGACCTGGCCGCGCGCGACATGGGCGAAATGGCGCGTGACCTTCTCCATGCCTCCGCGAAGGATGTGGCTCTCGGGATCGACATCGTGGATGGCGACGGCGCGCTGCTGGCGCGATTGCGCCTGGCCTACACGCTGAAACCCGAACCCTAGCCGTTGCTGATCGCGCTAGGCCTGGGCCTGGGCCACGGTTCAGGCGGCAAGGTCGGAACCTCACGCACCGCCGCCAAAGCGGCCGGGTCATGTTGTGGTCGAAAGCAGGCTGGGTCGAATTCGGCCAAGGCCGCCAAGCCATCCCAGTCCAGGATCGTCAGCTGGCCGTCGCGCAATGTCGCGAGACCGGCCTTCTTGAGGCTTTGCAGCACCCGGTGGGTGTGGACGACCGACAGGCCGAGGGCGTCGGCGATATCGGATTGAAGGGCAGGAAACTGGCAGCGGCCATCCTGGGCCATGGCGACCGTCTTCTGCCGCGCGTAGACCTCGCAAAAGAGGTTGGCCGTCCGCGCCATGGCGCTGCGCCGGCCCAATCCGACCATCCAGTTTCTCTGCAGCCGGGCCTCGGTCATCACCGCCCGGCACAGGGCCGCCAGCAGGTTTGGATGACGCCGGACAAGCGCCCGGACTTCATGAGCCGAGGTCTGACGGATCTCGCAGACGCCGAGCGCGCGGACGTCGTGGTCACAGCCGGTGAAGAGACCACTCAGGTCCAGCAGATCCCCCGGCGTGGCGAAGCCGAGTATCTGGCGCCCGCCGTCCGCAAGCACATGTTGGCGAACGGCCACGCCGCGCGACAGAAGCCGAAATTGCGACGGCGCCCCGGCCGGTACGAGGATATCGCCGGCGGGGACCTGCAGCACCGATTGAGAGCAGTCCGCCAAGCTGTCGCGCACGTCGTTCTGGATCGGGCCGAAGCGGTCGATGCTGGCGATCAGCAGTCGGCTCATGGCGCGTGATCTCCGACGGGCCGGGCCACGATCGCCACCCGTTCATCGTCGCGCCAGATCTCGACGCGCTCGCAGCTGAGGTGTTCGCTCAGCAGGCTGCGCGCGTGGATCGTGGGCTCGCGCCCGCTGTCCACGGCATCAATGTCGACAAAGGTCGCGCTCTCGTTCCTGGCGACCCCAAGATAAACATAGCTGGTCATGACCGTCCCTTGGATCACGTTGAAGGTGACCCTTAGACAGCCGCGCGGCCCCGTACCTTGATGTAGGTTAGGAGACAGCCGTCAAATGATGGTTTCTGCCGATCAATATTGAACGATGTCGCGCAAGGCGGTCCTGACGCGCTCTGGTCGCCTTCGGATTGAGCCATTGTGGAGCTTGCGCCTGGACGCCCGCGACGCGCGTTATGCGTCCGCCCATCCGGGAGGAAGGCGCAAGGACTTGTTCGAGCTTCGAGAGGATTTTCCAGCATGATCAGCGCCCTGGTTCAGAAGCTGGCCCGTCGCGACGACTTGTCGGCCGCGGAGCGCGAAGCCTTGGGCGCCTTGTTGGGGCCTGAACGGCGCGTGTCCGCCGGTAGCCTGATCATCCAGCCGGGCGATCGCCCTGGTCACAGCACCTTTCTGGTCTCGGGCTTTTGCGCCCGCTACTCGCTGACGGCCGGGGGTGATCGACAGCTTACCGAGATCAATGTGCCGGGTGATTTCGTGGATCTGCATAGCCTGCTGATGAGGCAGATGGACCACGGGATCGTCGCGCTGTCGGATTGCGTGATCGCGCCCGCCCAGCACAGCGATCTTCGCCGGTTGACCGAGCAACACCCGCACCTGACGCGTCTGCTGTGGCTTGAGACCGTCATCGACGGCGCGATCCATCGTCAGTGGCTCGTGACCATGGGGCGCCAGAACGCCGCCAGCCGGCTGGCCCATCTGATCTGCGAGCTTTATCTGCGGCTGGAGGCGGCCGGGCAGGCCGCCGATCATCGGTTCGCCGTGCCGCTGACCCAGACCGATCTCGGCGACATCCTGGGCCTGACGCCGGTGCATGTGAACCGCGTGCTGATGGAACTGCGCCATCAAGGCCTGATCGAATGGAAAGGCGCCCAGGTGACGATCCTGGACTGGGATCAACTGGCCGCCTTCGGCGAGTTCGACTCGATTTATCTGCGGCTGCAGCGAGACACCGTCTGATCGCGCGTGACCCCTACCAGGCCGCCGAGCGGACCAGGTGCAGATAGCCGGGGCTCAGGTCAGGTGCGCGAGCGCCTCGAACGTCGCCCGACATGGATCACCCATTCCCGCCAAGACGCGGCCGGCCGTTGCACGTCGGTCATGGAGACTCCGCCCTGGCGGAAGCACGGCGTGTCCCATGCGCAGGAATTTCGGCGCATGGGACAAACGGACGTCCAGGTCGTTGGTGACGTCTGGCCTAGAACACTTTCCGGACCAGCGGTTCACGCGCCCAGATCCGTCCGCCTTCCGCCGCGGCGATGAAGTCGGCCACCGCGGCCTTGGGCAGGTTGATCAGGCCGGCGTCGGCGTCGGGATTGGCGTCGGAAAGCCCGCCCTTGACGAACAGCGGCGCGGCCGACGGCAGATAGGCGATGACCTTGAGGTGGCCGAACGCGTCGCGCACGAAGTTCACGGCGGTGGCCTCGAGCGCCAGCGCCGCGCCGCCTTCGTCCGAGGGCAGCAACACCACGGCGTCGAACAACACCGAAGGGCCGCCATCGACGCGGAAGTCAGCGGGCACAAGCTCGCCGCCGGCCGTCATGACGCCGGTGATCGTCGGAGCGACAATGGCCAGCTTCGCGCCGGCCGCCTCGACTGCCTGTCGCACCTCGGCCAGCAGCGCGTCATCGACACCGTCGGTTACGAGGCAGCCGATCTTCCGGCCGACAAGCCCCGGCGCGGCCTTGGCCAGGATGCTGAGCGCGGGCGACGGCTCCATCTCCGCCGCCGGGACCGGTGCGGGAGCGGGCGTGATCTCGCCCTTCAGGCCGAGACCCGCCGCGACACGCAAGGCCAGCGTCTCGTCGATATGGACCAGGCGCGACAGCATGGCCTCGCGGACGGCGGCCAGGTTGCACTTGCTGAGCTCGAAGATCAGGGCCGCGACGATGTGGTTACGCTCCGGCTCGGTCTGGCTGAAGAAGAACATCCGCGCCTGGGTGTAGTGGTCGGCGAAGGCGTCGGGACGCACGCGAAGCTGCTCGCCCGTCTCCAGGGCGGGGAAGGTCCGGTAGCCCGTCGTCTGGGATTCCCGCGCGACGTCGGCGCCCATGTTCGAGGGCTCGTAGTTCACCTGGCCCTTGGGCACGTTCATCTGCATATGGCCGTCGCGCTGCAGATTGTGGAACGGGCACTTGGGCTGGTTGATCGGGATCTGGTGGAAGTTGGGCGAGCCCAGGCGCTTGAGCTGGGTGTCCTGGTAAGAGAACAGCCGCCCTTGCAGCAGAGGGTCGTTGGTGAAGTCGATGCCCGGCACGACGTGAGAGGCGCAGTAGGCGACCTGTTCGGTCTCGGCGAAGAAGTTGTCGGGGTTGCGGTCGAGCACCATGCGGCCGACCACGCGCAGCGGGATGACTTCCTCGGGAATGACCTTGGTCGGGTCCAGTACGTCGAAGGGCAGGGCGTCGGCCTGTTCCTGGGTGAAGGTCTGCAGGCAGAACTCCCACTCTGGGAAGTCGCCGGTGTCGATGGCCTCCCACAGGTCGCGGCGGTGGAAGTCCGGATCGGCGCCGTTGATCTTCACCGCCTCGTCCCAGACCACCGACTGGGCGTTGAGCTTGGGTCGCCAGTGGAACTTGACGAAGGTCGAGGCGCCGGCGGCGTTGACCAGCCGGAAGGTGTGGACCCCGAAGCCCTCCATCATCCGATAGGAGCGCGGGATGGTCCGGTCCGACATGATCCACATGATCATGTGCATGCTCTCGGGCGTCAGCGATATGTAGTCCCAAAAGGTGTCGTGGGCGGTCTGGGCCTGCGGGAACTCTCGATCGGGGTCCTGCTTGGCCGCGTGGATCAGGTCGGGGAACTTGATGGCGTCCTGGATGAAGAACACCGGGATGTTGTTGCCGACGAGATCGAAGTTGCCTTGCTGGGTGTAGAACTTGACGGCGAAGCCCCGCACGTCGCGGGCCAGGTCCATCGAGCCCTTGTTGCCCGCCACGGTCGAGAACCGGGTGAACACCGGGGTCCGTTCGCCGGGCCGCTGCAGGAAGTCGGCCGACGTGATGTCCGACAGATCCTCCAGGCATTCGAAGAAGCCGTGAGCGGCCGAGCCCCGGGCATGGACCACGCGCTCGGGAATGCGCTCGTGGTCGAAGTGCATGATCTTTTCGCGCAGGATGAAGTCCTGCAGCAGCACGGGGCCGCGCGCCCCGGCCTTCAGCGAGTTCTGGTTGTCGCTGATCGGCACGCCCTGGTTGGTTGTCAGCTGGCTGGCCGGCTCGCCGGCTTGCTGATGCAGCTCGCCGCCGGGCGCGACCAGGGTTTCGCCGACGGCGCCGTTGCGGTCCTGGAGGCCGTTCACGGGAGACTTGGTTGTGGGGGTCTTGGAGGGACTCTTGGCCATGGGGTGTCCTTCGAGCCGCGTGGGCTCGGTGTGATAGGAAGGAAAAGCGGTGTTCAGACCAGGACGGTCGGGACCGCGAGCAGGGCCATCAGCTCGGCCTTGCGGGCGGCGAGCTTGGCGCCCAGGGCGTCCAGGTCGATCTTGGTCTGGCGGACCTCGGGGAAGAGCTCTTCTTCTTCCTCCTTGACGTGGTGGCGGACCTGCTCGCCCAGCACCTTGACCTTGGCGTCGTAGAGGGGCTGGCCGGGCGCGCCGGCTTCGATCTGGGCGATCAGGGTCTTGGCGCCCATGTGCTCGACGATGGCCTCGTCGATCAGGTCGCCGTCGCCAGTCTCCTCGCGGGCCGGCGGATAGAAGAACTCTTCCTCGATCTGGGCGTGGACTTTCAGCGCCAGGCAGATCTTGTCGGCCAGCGCCTTCTTGGCCGCGTCGTCGGTGAGGGTCTCGTATTCGTCGAAATAGTCGTCCACCTCGCGGTGGTCGGCGATCAGCAACGAGATGGCGTCAGGCCCGGCGGCCCTGGGCCCGGCGGCGGCCTTGGTGGCGGCGCGCGTCGAGGTCTTTCTGGCTTTGGTCTTAGCCGTGGCGGCCATGTGAGAAGTTCCGATTGAGATGAGGCTTCATCAACCGGCTCCCTGGGACGCTGTTCCGGCCCGGGTCAAACCCACTATCAAATGATGCCCGCGCGATGCGAACCCGAGGATCCGACGACTACGAAGACGCGGGTTCTGGCCATTCGCGCTGATCGGCCAAGGGCTCGGCGCCGCCGCGCGGCCGGCCGACGATGCGCGCCACGGCTAGGTCGGTCGTGACATTCCCCAGGGTCCGGAAGATGTCGGGGATTGTCTCGATGGCCAGCAAGACGGGCAGGAGGGCGATCGGAACGCCCATCGCCAGGCATACTGGGCCTATCGTGGCGAAGAACGAGACCTGGGCGGGCAGGCCGACCGCCGCGAGACTCACGGCCGCGGCGATCAGGACGCCGACGGTCAGGGTGGCGGGCGACAGGGCGACGCCGTGCAGATGGGCCAGGTAGACGGCCACGGCGATATTAGCGGCCGCGCTCGCCGCCCTGAAGATCGAGACCGAAAGCGGCAAGACGACTTCAGCGGAGCCTGGCGACGTCTTGAGCGAGCTTGTCGCGGTCATCATGGCGGGCAGGCAGGCCAGCGAGGACTGCGTGCCCAGCGCCACCACCTGGACCGGCAGGGCCGCCCTGGCAAAGGTCATTGGGGAAATCCGTCCGGCCAGCGCGACCAGGACATAGGCCGCCAGGGTGATCGCCAGGCAGGCGGCGACGACGATGAGGACGTAGTGAGCCAAGGCCCCGGCGGCGCCCAGGCCCATCTTGGCCCCGACGCCGAAGCCGAGCGCCATCACGCCGAGCGGGCCGACCAGCAGCACCCAGCGGACGATGACGAGCATCGTCGCCACGACCGCTTCGAAGAAGGTCATCAAGGACGTGCGGAGGTGAACCTCGATCCGACTGGCCGCGAAACCGAAGAACAGTGAAAAGACCACCAGGGGCGCCATGCTCATCTCGGCGGCGGCCTTGACGGGGTTGGCCGGAATGAGCCCGCTGAACCAGGCTCCGGCCTCGGCCATGACCGGCGGAGCCAAACCTGGCGCGCGCAACACGTCGCCGCCGGCGGGGATGGGCGCCCAGGCCAGCACCAGCGTCGTGAGCGCCGCGCTCAGCGCGCAGGCGGCGATGAGCAGGACCACGAACCACATCATCGCCCGGGCCGCCACGCCGCCAGCCGCGGCGCTGGACGTCGCCGAGCCGACGCCGGTGACGAGAAGACCGAACACCAGGGGCACGACCGTCATGGTCAGGGCGTCCAGCCACAGCTGGCCGATCGGCGCGGTGACGGCCAGCAGAAGATCGAGCGTCGGCGACGGCCGACCGCTCAGCATCGCGCCGGATAGAAGGCCCACGACAAGCCCCAGGAGGATGCGCGTGGACAGGGTGTTCCATCGTCTGGCCGTCGGCGCTGGTTTTGGCGGGTTCATCGTCTTGCCCTTCGCTGAGCAACGCAAACGACGAGATGGGACAATGGCTCCGTGTCCATCAGGAACAAGGCGTGGCGGCGGGGGTTTGAGGAGGGCTCGCGATCAAGCGAGCGCCAAACCAATGGGAACCTGTGATGAACGAGCAAGTGACGGGCGTGGCCAACCAGGGCGTGGGACGCGTCCAAGACGCTGTTGGCGGCCTGACCGGCAATGCCGAGCTCCAGGCCAAGGGCAAGATCAAGGAAGCCGTCGGCACGGTGCAGCAGGCCTTCGGCCAAGCCAAGGGCGGTGTTCAGGACGCGTTCGAGGAGACGCTGGAAGGCGTGCGCGAGCAGATTCATGAACAGCTCGACGTGGTCGAGACCTATGTGGTGTCCAAGCCCTTGCCGGCGGTCGCCATCGCCGGCGCCATCGGTATCGTCGTCGGCCTTCTGCTGCGCGGCCGCAGCAAGACCATCTACCTTCGCGACCCACGCTAAGGATCCGCCGTCACCGGCATGGTCGCGCCCTCGGGACTCGGTTCCGAGGGCGTTTCTACGGGCCGATGGCGAGCAGCAGCCGTTCCGCGAGATCACGCCGCTCGGCGTCGCTATCGGTCGGCGAGACGACCCCGATCTTGCCTTCGCCCAGCCAGATATCGGGCCGCCACGTGCGAGAGGCGCTTGGCGGCGGCCTTTGGCGGCGACGACCGTCGTGAATCTTCTTTTCATTTATTCACTACTAAATTAATGAAATGGCGCTGTATGGCGCCCGTCTGTGATCGTCCCAAGAGAGGGCGGCGGGGCCGCCGTCAGGGAGGCGTATCCAACATGTCGAACAATCGTGTCGCGCTCGGTTCAATTCTCGCCCATCACGCGCGCCGATCGCCATCTCGCGTCGCGCTGATCGTGGAAGACGGCGCCATCGCCTACGGCGAACTGGACGCTCGCGCGAACCGCCGTGCTCGGATGCTCTCGGCGCACGGCGTAGGGCGGAGCGATTTCGTCACCATCGCCTTGCCCAACGGCCTGGAATTCTACGAGACCGTCTTCGCGGCCTGGAAGCTGGGCGCGATTCCCAACATTGTCGCCGCCAAGCTGGCGCGGCCCGAGATGGAGGCGATCCTCGACATCGTCCGGCCCAAGCTGTTCATCGGCAAACCGCCGAGCTCCGGTGTCCCGGTCGTGGCCGAAGGCCGCGCCGCGCCCGACGCCTATTCGGCCGAGGCTCTGCCCGAGGTCGTCTCACCCCATTGGAAGGCGATGACCAGCGGCGGCTCCACGGGCCGGCCCAAGGTGATCGTCGACGCCATGCCGGGCGCCTGGCAACCGCAGGAGGGCTTTCTGGGCCAGCGGCCCGGCGACGTGATCCTCAACCCGGGGCCGCTCTATCACAACGCCCCGTTCCACTGCATCAACATGGGCCTGTTCGTCGGAGCGACGGTCGTCGAGATGGGCAAGTTCGACCCGCTGCGGGCGCTGCAGTTGATCGAGCGGCATGGCGTCAACTGGGTGACCCTGGTGCCGACCATGATGAACCGCATCTGGCGATTGGGGCCGGACGTACTGTCGGGCTTTTCCTTGCCCAGCCTGCGCATGATGCTGCACATGGCCGCCCCTTGCGCGCCCTGGCTGAAGGAGGCCTGGATCGATTGGCTCGGCGGCGAACGGGTCTGGGAATACTACGGGACGACCGAGGGCACGGGCTCGACCATGATCTCGGGGACGGATTGGCTGGCCCATCGCGGATCGGTGGGCCGTGTCCGCGATGGCTACGCCCTGAAGATCCTCGACGCCACGGGGCGCGAGTCGCCAACCGGCGAAGTCGGCGAGGTCTTCTTTCGTCCGGACGGCGGGGCAGGATCAACCTACCGCTATCTGGGCAGCGAGGCCCGCCGTCGCGGCGAGTGGGAGGCGCCCGGCGACCTCGGCTCGGTTGACGCCGAAGGCTACCTCTATCTTTCTGACCGTCGCAACGACCTGATCATCTCGGGCGGGGCCAACATCTATCCTGCCGAGGTCGAAGCGGTGCTCGACGCCCATCCGGCCGTGCGCGGCAGCGCGGTGATCGGCCTCCCGGACGAGGACTGGGGCGCGCGCGTCCACGCCATTGTCCAGGCGGTCGAGGACAGCGGGCTGGAGGCGGACGAACTGCTCGACTTCGCCGCCGACCGGCTGACCCGTTACAAGCTGCCCAGAAGCATCGAGTTCACGACCGAGCCTCTGCGTGACGAGGCCGGCAAGGTGCGGCGGGCGGCGCTGCGAGAGGCGCGGCTGGAGAAGGCCACGGCCTAGGGAAGGCGGTCAGGTCAGCTTGCGGTGCTTGTACAGGGCGTCGAAGCCGCCGGCCATGAAGGTCACGAACCGCTCGCGGACCGCCTGGAAGTCATCGGATTTGCACAGGTCGCCAGACAGGCGATCGATACGGCCGGTCCGCGAGAGGAGCAGCGAATAGGCGCCCGAGGTGAACTGGAAGCTCCAGAACAGGTCTTCGGGCGCGGCGTCGGGCAGGGCCTTCTGCAGGAGGCCGATCAGGCGCAGCACCATCGGATCGAAATAGGTGTCCATCTTCTCGGCGCCGTAACCGGGGGCGTTGTTCACCTGGGCGAAGATGCGGCCGAAGTTGCGCCAGCCCTCGTCGCCCTTGATGTAGACGTCGAACGCCTGGTCGTAATAGCAGCGCAGCGCGCCCTCGACGGTGGGATGGTCTCCGACCTCGGCTTCATAGGCGTCCAGGCCCGCGGTCCGCGAGCTCACGGCATATTCGACGCGGCGCTCGAAGACGGAGTCGAACAGGGCTTTCTTGCCGTCGAAATAGTAGTGGATCAGCGCCGGGTGGATGCCCATGCGATCGGCGACGTCCTTGATGGTCACCCCGAAATAGCCGAGCTGCGCGAAAAGGTCCTCGGCCGTGTCAAGGATCGTCTTCACCGTCGTGGCCCGCTGCTCGGCGCGTGTGCGGCGTCCTTCGGCTTTCGGCGCTGCTGGCATGGCTCCCTGTCTTTCTGATCGGACCCGTCCGGTGAAGGCGCTCTCCAACCGATTCAGGGATCGGACGATGAGGCGGCGACCCGAAGGGGTCAAGCGAACGTCTCAAAAACTTTCATTTAGCGCTAAATAAATGAAATTGACGAGGCGTCGGCTCTCGGCTACCCCTTGGACAAGCAAAAACAAAGGGGAGGGTTCAATGAAAACCTGGGAAACCGCGCGTCGCGTGGCGCTGTCCGGTGCGTCTCTGGCCGCCATTCTGTACGCCGGGCAGGCCAACGCGCAGGCGACGGACGACGCATCCGACAACACACTGGAAGCCGTCGTCGTCACCGGATCCAGCATCCGGGGCGTGCCGCCTGTCGGCTCGAACCTGATCGGCGTCTCGCGCGACGACATCAAGACCATCGGCGCGACCACCACGCCGGATCTGCTGGCCAGCGTGCCGCAACTGAACAGCTTCAACACTTCGCCGCGCGCCAACAACGCCGGGGCCGGATCGTTCGCGCCCGGCCTGCGCAGCCTGCCCGCCACGGCGACCCTGCCGCTGCTCAACGGCCACCGCGTGGTCGCGGGCGGGGCCAACGAGACCAATCCCGACTTCCCGTTCCTGCCGGATCTGGCGATCGAGCGCGTGGAGATCGTCGCGGACGGCGCCTCGTCGATCTACGGCTCGGACGCCATCGCCGGCGTCGTCAACTTCATCACCCGCAAGCGCTATTCGGGCCTGGAGATGTCGGCGCGCTACGGCACGGCCGACGACTACCATACGGCCAGCGTCAGCGGCCTGGCCGGGCGCGACTGGGGCAGCGGCTCGATCCTGGCCGCCTACCAGTATTCCGAGAACGGCAACGTCACCGGCGCGGACCGCGACTACCGCAAGGTGGACTTCCGCGGCGCCGGCGGCGTCGATACGCGAGGCGCCAGCTGCCCCGCGGCGAATGTGGTGGTCGGCGGCGTCGTCTATGGCGCGCCCGGCCTGACGCCAAACTCGACCAACTATTGCGATGTCGGCGGCCCCGTCGATCTGGTCCCGGCCTCGCGCCTGCACAGCGGCTTCGTCAGCGCGCGGCAGGAGATCGGCGAGCGCGTCACGCTGTGGGGCGATCTGCTCTATTCGGACCGCAAGGACGAGGTCCGGGCTGCGATCCCGGCCCAGACCGTGACGATGACGGCGGCCAACCCGTTCTTCAAGGCGCCGCCCGGGACGGCGGCGACGGCCGCGACCATCTTCTTCCGGCCCGACAACCTGGTCGGTGCCGACCACTTCGACCAGACCTACCGCGTAAAGGCCGGCAACGCGTCGGCGGGCGCGGACTTCAGCCTGCCCAAGGACTTCAAGCTCAGCGCCTATGGCACCTATGACTGGGCCGAGCATGTCGCCCATCAGCCGATGATCAATCCGGCGGCCCTGGCCGCGGCGGCGGCCGGAACGACCACGGCGACGGCGTTGGACCCCTTCGGCCAGGGCACGAGCCCGTCGGTCGTCTCCAACATCACCAACTACTCGACCAGCGTCACGATCCAGCAGCGCACCAAGCTCGCCGCGGTCAAGCTGGATGGTCCGCTGCTGGAGTTGCCCGGCGGCGAGCTGAAGATCGCGGCGGGCGCCGAGTATCGGCGCGAGACGTTCCAGCAGCGTGGCTTCGTGGGCGTCACGCCGGTCCCCGAGAACCTGGGCCGCAACATCAAGTCGATCTATGGCGAACTGTTCGTGCCGATCTTTGGCGACGGCAATGCGACGCGGTTCATGCGCCGCCTGTCACTGTCGGTGTCGGGCCGTTACGACAAGTACAGCGACTTCGGCTCGACCAGCAATCCGAAGGTCGGCGTCAACTGGGACCCGGTGGAGGGCCTGACGCTGCGAGGGACCTACGGCCGCTCGTTCCGCGCCCCGGGTTTGCGGGACGTCGGCGCCACCGTCGGCGCCTACTATTACGACGCCACGACGGCCGGCGTGCTGGCCCGCGATCCAACGCGCGGCGCGGCCCAGGTCAACACGGTCTTCCTGCTGGGCGGCAATAAGACCCTGCAGCCGGAAAAGGCGCGGACCTATTCGTTCGGGATCGATGTGGCGCCGCCGTCCCTGCCAGGCTTCCGGGCGAGCGCGACCGTCTATGACATCAACTTCACCGACGTGATCGGCACGCCGCCGACCAACCTGGTCTTCACCGACCCGACCTTCGCCTCGGTCGTCTATCGCAACCCGTCGGCGGCCCAGCTGTCCAGCCTGCTGGCCTTGGCCGTGCCGGTCACCCTGCCGACGCCGCTGCCGGCGATCGGCAACGCCCTGGACCTGCGTCGCGGCAATTTCGGCGTGCGCAAGACCCGAGGCCTGGACTTCGACGTCAACTACCGGCGCGAGACCAGCTTCGGCAGCGTTTTCGGCGGCGTCGCTGGCAATTACATCTTCAACTTCGACACCCAGCTGTCGCCGACGGCGCCGGTGTCGGACGCCCTGAAGCTGGGCGTGCCCAAGGCGACCCTGCGCACAACGGCGGGCCTGGCGGCGGGCGCGTTCCGTGTGGTTGGCTTCGTCAACTATCGCGACGGCGTCACCAACAGCTACGCCACCCCGACGGGAACGAGCACCTATGACGCCAAGGCCTATACGACCGTCGATCTGCGGATCGCGATGACGTTGCCGGACACGGGCCTGACCAAGGGCTCGGAAGTAGCCCTGCAGATCAATGACCTGTTCGACAAGACGCCGCCGTTCGCCCCGGCGACCGACGGCATCGGCGGGACCTACAATCCGATCGGGCGCTTCGTCGCGGTGAGCCTGCGCAAGACCTTCTGACCGATTGTCGGCGGCCGCGGCCTGGGCCGTCCGACCCGCCGCGGAGGAGCCTGGTCTTGCCGCCAGCCCTCCGCGGCCCTTCTTCCAGTACCCGGCCGGAGCGCCCTTTTTCATGATTTATGACGACGCCTGCCGCGCCCAGGGCTTCGACCCCGCCAAGCTCGCCGAGGCCGGGGAAGTCCTCCGGGGCTTCGTCGGCCGGGGCGAGCTCGCGGGCGCGGTGACCCTGACCTCGCGCGGCGGCCAGATCGTGCAGGCCGACGCGATCGGCTGGCGCGACCTCGAGGCCGGCGATCCGATGCGGCCCGACACGCTGTTCCGCATCGCCTCCATGACCAAGCCGATCACCTCGGTGGCGGCCTTGATCCTGATCGAGGAGGGCAAGCTGGCCCTCGAAGACCCGATCGCGCGCTGGATCCCGGAGCTGGCTGAGCCCCGGGTGCTGCGCGACGCGGCCGGCTCCCTAGGCGAGACCGAGCCCGCGCGCCGCCCGATCACCGTCGAGGACCTGCTGACCCATCGCTCGGGCATCGCCTACGGCTTCTTCTCCGAAGGACCGTTGCGGCGGGCCTATGAGCGCGCCCTGGGCGATCCGGCCATGACCCGTCTGACGCCGGACGAGTGGTTGATCGCGCTAGGCGGCCTGCCGCTGGCCTACCAGCCGGGCGAGCGCTTCCACTACGGCCATTCGACCGACGTCCTGGGCTTCTTGCTCGGACGGGCCGAGGGCAAGCCGCTGCGCCAGGTGTTGAAGGACCGGATTTTCGAGCCGCTGGGCATGGTCGATACCGACTTCTGGCTGCCGCACGCCAAGCGCCACCGCCTGGCCAGCCTTTACGGCTACGACGAAGCCACGGGCCGACTCGGAAAGGTCGAGCCTGAGATGTACGACGAGCCGCCGACCTATACGCCGGGCGGCGGGGGTCTGATCTCGTCGGCGCCGGACTATCACCGGTTCGCGCGCATGCTGCTGGGCGAGGGGGTCCTGGACGGCGTGCGCCTGCTGCGTCCGGAGACCGTTCGCCTGATGCGAACCAACCGGCTGACCGAGGTCCAGCGCGAGGTTCCGTTCGCCGGCATGCCCTTGTGGCGAACGAACGGCTTCGGTCTCGGCGTCTCGATCGCCGAAGACCCGCTCGACAACCCTTATGCCTGTGGCGCGTCCGGGGCGATGACGTGGCCAGGCATCTTCGGCACCTGGTGGCAGGCCGACCCGGTCAACGATCTGGTGATGATCTATCTGATCCAGCACCATGTGCCCGTGTCGGCCCAGTCGGGGGCGACCATCGCCACCGGGCGCGGGGCGGCCGGGCGCCGCGCTCTGCCCGAGCACCAGAAGGGCGTCTACGCCGCCCTGAACAGCGAGGAACGATGATGCGTCCGCTCGAAGACGTCGCACCGACGGCCGCGCCCGTCGTCCAGGAGCCCGACCGCCGGGCCTGGGTCGCCCTGGGATGTCTGTGGTTCATCTACGTCCTGAACTTCCTGGACCGGCAGTTGCTGTCGATCCTGGCCAAGCCGATCCAGGACAGCCTGCACATCACCGACAGCCAGCTGGGACTGCTGGGCGGCCTCTATTTCGCGGCCTTCTACTGCTTCATCGCCATCCCGGTCGGCTGGCTGGCGGACCGGACCAATCGCGTGACCGTGCTGGCCATCGCCTGCGGCGTCTGGAGCGCGGCGACCATGGCCTGCGGCATGGCCAGGACCTATGGCGGCTTCGCGGTCGCGCGGATGACCGTCGGCTTCGGGGAGGCGGGGGGCGTGCCGCCGTCCTACGCGATCATCACCGACTATTTCCCGCCCGGACGCCGGGGCGCCGCGTTGGGCCTCTACAACCTTGGCCCGCCGGTCGGCGCGGCTTTGGGGATCGCGTTCGGCGCCTCGGTCGCCGCCGCCTTCAGCTGGCGAGACGCCTTCTTGATCACCGGCGCGGTCGGTGTCGTCGCCGCCCTGGTCCTGAAGTTCGTGGTGCGCGAGCCCCGGCGTGGCGGCCTGGACCCTGCGACGTCTCATGTCGCGCAGACACGCGCGGGGTTTGGCGAGACCCTGAAGATGTTCTTCTCGCACCCGGTGCTGCTTCTGGCTTCGCTGGGCAGCGGCGCGACGCAGTTCGTCACCTACGGCCTGGGCAACTTCGCCACGCTGTTCCTGATGCGCGAGAAGGGCATGACCCTCGGCGAAGTCGCCGTCTGGTACGCGATCGTGGTCGGCGTGGGCATGAGCGTGGGGATCTTCGGCTCCGGCTGGCTGATCGACCGCTTCACGCGCGAGTCCAAGCGCGCCTACGGCCTGGCGCCCGCCTTCGCCCTGTTGCTGGCGGCGCCGTGCTACCTGGGCTTCGTGGCCGCGCCGCACTGGCCGACGGCCCTGGCCTGCCTGCTGCCGGCCATGTGTCTGAACCATGTCTATCTGTCGTCAGCCGTGACCCTGGTCCAGAACACCGTCCGCCCAAACCAGCGGGTGATGTCCGGCGCCCTGCTGCTGCTGGTGATGAACTTCATCGGACTGGGCTTGGGCCCGACCTATGTCGGCGCGGCCAGCGACTTCTTCCGGGCGGCGCATCCGCACAACTCGCTACAGGTGGCGCTGTTCACCCTTGTCCCGTTCTACGGCGTGGCCATCACGCTCTTCCTTCTGCTGGCGAGGGCCCTCGGTAAGGCCCCGAAGACCGGAGCCGCTTGATGAACCGCTGGAAAGCCGCCTTCGCCGCGGCGCTGCTGATCGCCGGTCCCGCCCACGCCGCCGATAAGCGGCCCTTGGTCTCCGCGCCGGCTGGCAAGATCGAAGGCGTCGTCGACGCCGGGGCGCTCGCCTTCAGGGGCCTGCCCTATGCCGCGCCGCCGGTCGGGGAGGGGCGCTGGCGAGCGCCCGCGCCGGCTCCGCGCTGGAACGGGGTGCGCGACGCCAGCCAGGTCGCCCCGGCCTGCGTCCAGCCCACCCCGGGTCCGCCGTCGATCTATTCGGCCGAGATCGGCGCCACGAGCGAGGACTGTCTGACCGTGAACATCTGGACGCCGTTCACCAAGGGCAAGGCGCCGGTGATCGTCTGGATCCACGGCGGCTCCCTGACCTCCGGCTCGGGCAAGTCTTCCCTGCAGAACGGCGCCCGGTACGCCAAAGCCGGGACGGTGCTGGTCACGATCAACTATCGCCTGGGCGTGCTGGGCTACATGGCCCACCCCGAACTCAGCAAGGCGGCGCCCAACGGCGTCTCCGGCAACTACGGCCTGCTCGACCAGATCGCGGCCCTGCAATGGGTGCGCGAGAACATCGCCGCGTTCGGCGGCGACCCGGCCAATGTCACCATCGCCGGGGAATCCGCCGGTGCGCTGAGCGTCATGTACCTGATGGTCTCGCCGCCCGCGAAGGGTCTGTTCGCCAAGGCGATCGCGCAGAGCGCTTACATGATCTCCACGCCCGAGCTGAAGGGCGCCAGCCATGGCGCGCCGTCAGGCGAGGCCGCCGGCGTCTATGTTGCCGGCGTGGTGAAGGCGCCGGACCTGGCGGCGCTGCGGGCGATGGACCCGCAGGTGCTGACCGACAAGGCGGCCCAGGCCGGCTTCCTGCCTTTCGCCGCCATCGACGGCGTCGTCTTGACGAAGCAGCTGGTCGATACGTTCGATCGCGGCGAACAGGCCCGGGTTCCGATCCTGACGGGCTTCAACAGCGGCGAGATCCGCTCCCTGCGCTTCTTGGCCCCGCCCGCCCCAAAAACCGCCGCTGAATACGAGAAGACGATCCGCGAGCGCTACGGCGATCTCGCCGACGATTTCCTGAAGCTCTATCCGGCGACGAGCCTGGAGGAGAGCGTCCTGGCGGCCACCCGAGACGCCCTTTACGGCTGGACCTCCGAGCGCCTTGTCCGCTCGCAGGCCAAGGCAGGTCAGCCCGCCTTCCTCTATCTGTTCGATCACGGCTATCCGGCCATGGATCAGGCCGGGCTGCACGCCTTCCACGCCAGTGAGATCCCCTACATGTTCGGGACGTTGGACCGCGTCCCGCCACGCTGGCCCAAGGCGCCGGAGACGGCGGAGGAGAAGGCGCTGTCGGACGCCATGGTCGGCTACTGGACCAGCTTCGCTCGGACAGGGCGACCGCGGGCCGACGGCGCGGCGACCTGGGAGGCCTATACGCCCGGCGGGGCCTACATGGCTTTCCGCGACAAGCCGGTGGCCGACACCAACCTGATGCCCGGCATGTTCACCTTCCACGACCGCGCTGTCTGTCGCCGCAAGGCCGTCGGCGACCAGCCCTGGAACTGGAACGTGGGCCTCGTGTCGCCCGTCCTGGCCGGCCCGACGCCAGCCTGTCCTTGAAAAAACAAGAGGACTGAACCTCCCAAGGCCTGACTGGTCGCGTCGCCATCCACTTCCCAACCTGTGGCGCACCGGGGGAGAAACTTGCCTTGGCCATAAGGGCGCAGGTTGGAGCGCGGCGATACGGAAGGAACGTCTCAACGGACGTTGCTTACTGAGCCGCGATCATGTTCGCCGGTTCGATGGGAATGGTCGGGACCCAAAGCGTTGAATTGCTTTGGGTCCCGATGGTGCCACGACTGGGACTCGAACCCAGGACCTCAGCCTTACCAAGGATGCGCTCTACCACTGAGCTACCGCGGCGAAGAGGAGGGGGCGTATAGCGAACCAAACGCCATTGGCAAAGACTAAATCGTCTTGACCGATCGTCGCGGGGCTTTCACCTGTGGACATATGAGCCACAACCCCAAGCTCCCCATCAAGCCCATTGGGGAAAAAGCCGAGCGTGAAGCGCGGCTGGCCCAGGCGCTGCGCACCAATCTTCGCCGCAGGAAGGCCGCGCCCGCGGCGGCCGCCAAGCCGGAAGCGCCCGCGTCGGACGATGAGTCCTCGACGAACTGAGCAGGAACCGTGAGGAATCGGCGCCCCCTCTTGCGCGGGCTCTTGCAACCAGTAGAACCGCCCTTTCACATGTGACCGCGCGGCGACATCCCCCTGAAGGCCGCGCGACGAGGGACTTTCATTGGATCGTATCGCCATCACCGGCGGCGCGCAGCTGAACGGGATCATCCCGGTGAGCGGCGCCAAGAACTCGGCCATCAAGCTGATGGCGGCCAGTCTGCTGACCAGCGAACCGCTGCGCCTGACCAACATGCCGCGCCTGGCCGACACCAAGTTCCTCGGCAAGCTTCTGACCCGCCTGGGCGCCCATGTCGACGAGCGCGAGGGGCCGGACGGTTCGGAGACCGTGCTGCATGCGGCCGAGATCACCAGCGGCTTCGCGCCCTATGACCTGGTGCGCCAGATGCGCGCCTCGTTCAACGTGCTGGGCCCGCTGATCGCCCGCACCGGCCAGGCCAAGGTCAGCCTGCCCGGCGGCTGCACCATCGGCGCGCGTCCCGTGGACCTACACCTGCAGGCCCTGGAGACCCTGGGGGCCAAGATCGACTTGCACGAAGGCTATGTCTACGCCCAGGCGCCGCGCGGCCTGAAGGGGGCGGAGATCACCTTCCCGTTCGTCTCGGTGGGCGCCACCGAGCACGCCATGCTGGCCGCCGTCCTGGCCGACGGCGTCACCCACATCCACAACGCCGCCTGCGAGCCCGAACTGCTGGACCTGCAGATCTGCCTGAACGCCATGGGCGCCAAGGTGGAAGGGGCGGGGACCCCGACCATCACCATCACCGGCGTCGCCAAGCTGCACGGCGCGACCCACGCGGTGATCCCGGACCGGATCGAGATGGGCACCTACGCCGTGGCCGCCGCCATGGCCGGCGGCGAGGTCCAGCTGACCCGCGCCCGTCCCGAGCTGATCGACAGCCTGCTGGTCAAGCTGGAAGAAGCCGGCGCCGGCGTCATCCGCACCGAGGACGGCGTCATCATCAAGCGCAACGGCCACCGCCTGGAAGCCGTGGACGTCGAGACCCAGCCCTATCCGGGGTTCGCCACCGACCTGCAGGCCCAGTTCATGGCCCTGATGACCACGGCCAAGGGCGAAAGCCGGATCCGCGAGACCATCTTCGAGAACCGCTTCATGCACGCCCCCGAGCTGATGCGCCTGGGCGCCGACATCTCGGTGTCGGGCGGCGAGGCCCTGGTGCGCGGCGTCGAGCAGTTGGAAGGCGCCGAGGTCATGGCCACCGACCTGCGCGCCTCGGTCAGCCTGGTGATCGCCGGCCTCGTCGCGCGCGGCGAGACCACGGTCAGCCGCATCTATCACCTGGACCGCGGCTTCGAGCGGCTGGAAGAAAAGCTGGGCGCCTGCGGGGCCCAGGTGCGCCGGATCAAGGGCGACAGCGAAAGCGACGCCGACCATGACTGATCTTCCCGCCCTGAAGCTGCTGGCCCAGGACGCCGACGACCTGGCGGTGATCTCGGCCGCCCTGCAGGACGCGGTGGCCAAGATCGGCGACATCCGTTGGGACGCCTCGGCCCGCACCCTGACCCTGGCCTGCAACCGCTTCCGCTGGGAATCGGGCGCCAAGAAGGGGGAGCGCATCCGCTCGGCCCTGCAACTGGGCGACGTCACCGGCGTCCAGGCCCGCAAGCTGCGGCGCGACGCCAAGGGCGCGGTGGTCGAACTGCTGTCGGTGGCCTTCGAACCGGGCGAGGCCCCGGGCGGCGCGGTGCTGCTGACCTTCGCCGGCGGCGGCGACCTGAAGGTGACCGTCGACTGCCTGGACGTGATCCTGGCCGACGTGTCGCAGGCCTGGTCGACCCCGCGCCGGCCGGGGCACGCGGACTAGGCGGCAAGGGATAAGCGGCGCGCGCCCGCTCATCCCTCGCGCGTCGTCATCGTTAGCGCCCGTCGAGCTCGGGCGCCGGGACGACGAGCGGCTTGCCCTTCTCGACGATATAGGTCGCCAGCTCCGCGCCGTTCTCCTTGCCCGGATTGTGAGCCCTGTGGGCGACCCCGTGGGGCACGAAGAGAACGTCGCCGGCCTTCAAGACGACGGGGCTCTTGCCCTCGAGCTGATACTCGAGCGTCCCCTCGAGGACATAGATGACCTCCTCGCCAGGATGGCGGTGCCAGCCTGCATGAGCGCCTGGCGCGATGTCGATCCTGGCCTGGACGGTCTCGTGGTTCTTGATCGACAGATCGTGCCGCTGAAGATCGGTGCGCGTGACCCCGCTCTGCGCCGTGGCCGCGGCGGCCCCGGTGGTGGTGGCGATGACCGCGGCGGCGATGATGAGGCTGAACTTTCGAAGCATGAGCTTCTCCTTCGGGGGGGCATGCACGCCAGAAGCGTCCGGCGGCGGGCGGCCGGTCAAGCGGCCGCCCTGAAAACCTACCAGTCCGGTCCTAGCGCTTGGCGGCCTGAGCGGTTTGCGCCGCGCGGTCGATCACATCGGCCACGGCGCGCGGCTGGGTGAGGAAGACGACGTGGCTGCCCTTGACCTCGACGGTGTCGGCCTTGATGCGGCTGGCCGTGCTGCGCAACAGCTTGGGGTCGATGGCGCCGTCTTCCGAGGCGACGATGGCCCAGCTTGGCTTGCTCTTCCACGCCGCCACCGTGACCTTCGCCTTAAGGGCGGCCATGGCGATGGGAACCTGCGAGTCCCGCAAGAAGGCGCCGTCGGCTTCGCTCGTGTCGGCGGCGAAGCCGGCCTTGAACTTGCCGGCGTTCAAAAAGGCGAAGCCGTCGGCCGTCTCTTCGGGAACGAAGTTGGGCGGGGGCGGGACCTCGGCATATTGGTCCAGGGTCGATTGTCCGACCTCCGGCGCAAAGGCGGCGACGTAGACCAGACCGACGACCTTGTCGTCGATCCCGGCTTGGGTGATGACGCTGCCGCCATAGGAGTGACCCACCAGGATCACCGGACCGTCCTGGCGCGCCAGGACGCGCTTGGTGGCCGCGACATCGTCCTCGAAGGAGGTCAGGGGGTTCTGCACGACGCTGACGCGATAGCCGCGGGCGGTCAGTTGGTCGTAGACGCCGCGCCAGCCCGAGCCATCGGCGAATGCGCCGTGAACCAGGACGATGTTCTTGACCGGCTGGGCCTGGGCGGCCCCGGACAGTGTGGCCAGAACGGCGGCCCCGATAACGCTATTGCGGATCTTCTTCATGGTGATTGCTCCCGTCTTCCCCGGCCGCTTGGCCGCCAATTGCGATAATTATTATCGCGATAACTGTCTATAGCGCGATGGAAACAGATCGTCCAGATAAATGTTATCGCGATAAGCATTTTTGTTGGCCAGACGGGTTCAGCAACGCGTGATCCCTGTTCAGAGGGGCATGTTCCATAGGCCGTAAGCGTTGGGACGAGGCGCCGTCTGTGCGTGCAAGATCCCCTCCGGCCGGCTTCCCGCGCGTTTTCGCTGGCCACGACGCCGCATCATGGCTATCGCGCGGTATGATCGAACCTCATCCCTCCGGCGGCTATATCCTCGAAGAACTCTCCGTCGGAATGACCGCCGAGAAGCACGTGCCCATCACCGAGGCGCGCATCCAGCGGTTCGCCGAGGCGTCGGACGACTTCAATCCGGTGCACATGGACGAGGCGTTCGCCTCCAAGACCGCCTATCGCGGCCGGATCGCCCACGGCCTGCTGTCGGCCTCGTTCGGCTCGGCGGTGGTCGGGACCATCCTGCCGGGGGCGGGCGCGATCTATCTGAGCCAGACCCTGGCGTTCCACCGGCCGGTGCGCATCGGCGACGTGGTGACGGCCCGGGTCACGGTCGCGGCGATCGACGAGGTCAGCGCCCGGGTCACCCTGCGTTGCGAAGGCCTGGTCGGCGAGGATCAGATCATGGACGGCGAGGCGGTGGTCCGCGTTCCCCGTCGGCGCCGGCCCGCTAAAGCCTAGTCAGCGCTTCACGGGAAGCCGCGCTCACTCTACCGTCCGACCCTCGCGCAACGGAGTTCCGATGGCCGAAGAGACGCCCCCAAAGCGCCTGCCGATCCGCTGGCTGACCCTGGCCGAGATCGTGGCGGTGTCCGCCCTGGTGATCACCGGCCTCGGCTTCTGGGACTCGCATCGCGAGCGGGTGCGCGAGGATCGCGAGCGCGCCGTCGCCGCCAGCGAGCGCCAGGCCCAGGCCCAGGCGGCCGCGCGCAAGATGACCTTCGTCATGACCGGCCAGCGCGAGGACGACGGCAAGCGGGTGCGGCTGACCTCGGTCAATGAGGGCCAGGCGATCCAGACCCAGACCGTCTGGTTCCCGTCCGATCTGCGCTCCGACAGCGTCGAGACCACGGGCAATCCCCGCCTGGAGGTCGACTGGATCGAGAACGGCCTGCGCAAGCGCGGCGGCAAGGCCAAGACGGGTCGCGTGCCGGTGGGCGTGCTGACGGTGTTCATCGAGGACGGCGTCACCAAGACCGACCGGGCGATCTACCAGCTGGGCTACAGCATCCATCCCCGCACCCTGCGGGCCGACAGGGTGGAGCTGGAGGGCTTGTCCCTGGCGCGGCGCGACGTGCCGGGCGATCTGCAGGTGGCGGTCGGCGCGCTTTGGGCGGCGCGCTGATGGACGCGTCGATCCGGCTGTTCTCCTACGGCACGCTCCAGCTGGAGAGCGTGCAGCTGGAAACCTTCGGCCGGCGTCTTAAGCCTTGGCCAACGCGCTTGCGGCCTTGCCGTCATACTGGCCGCCGAAGCTAGTCTTCAGGTGGGCCATGATCGCCCCGACGTTAGCGCCGGGGTTCTTGGCCCGGAAGTCGTTGATGGCCTCGCGCAGTTCGGATTCCGTCATCTGCTTTGGGCCATACGAGGACAGGATCGCCAGTTCGGTTTCAGCCGCCTTGGTCCGCTCGTCCACCTTCGACGCATCGCCGCCGGCTTCGATCAGGCGCGCGCGTTCGGTCGCGAGGTTTTCCAGCGTCAGCTTCGTGTTCTTCAAGAACTTCGCGACGGTCGCGACAACCTTTTCGTCCGTGACTTCCGTCACGCCGCGCTTGAATTCTTCGGTCGTGATCTGCGTGGCTTCGCCGATCAATGTGGTGAGCACGTCAGCCTTCAGACGGTCGTTCAGCTTGCGCGCCGCGAGTTGGTCAGCTTTGATTTCGTCGAGCAAAGCCATGTCGTCGTCCTCTCAGTTCATTCTATTCGATAGTGCCGTCGTGGATGGATCCGCAGCGCTTCAAGAGCATGGGCGAAGCGTAAGTCACGAGGCGGTATCGAGCTAAATCCCGCCCTGTCGGCGCAACGATCTTGTATACCTCGGATAAGGCAGGCGGCGCCTGGCTAAACGGGCGCCGTCGCGGCAATCGTGGCGAGGCTCCGGGCGCGTGCTTAACTGAGCTCGGGACGGCGCGCGACCGGCGACGCCGCCATTCGAGGGACGACCATGGTCATCTTCAGCGTGCTGTATCCCGCCACGCCCGGCGCCAGGTTCGACCAGGCCTATTACGACGCCGTCCACATCCCGCTGGTGAAGGCGGCCTTCACGCCCACGGGCTTGAAGGACGTGCAGGTGCTCAAGGGCCTGCCCGGACCGGACGGCGCCGCCGCGCCGTTCTTGGTCATCGTCAACCTGACCTTCGAGAGTCCGGACGCCCTGGCCGCCAGCCTGGGCGGCCCGCGCGCGCCCGAGGTGCTGGGCGACGTGGCCAAATTCACCGACATCCAGCCGATCACCCAGGTCAGCGCACCGGTGTAGAAGGCGACCTGGCGATCATGGTTAATGCGCCTTTAACCATGATCGCGCCTTGTGCTCTCGTGTTTCAAGCGCGTCGCGATTCGTGATTTCGCGGCGATCGAGTCGAGGGCGTCATGGTCAGCAGCGTTACCAACGGCTATGTGGCGAACCCTTATCTGGCCACCAGTACGGCCAGCACGACGGGCGCGACGACGGGGACCACGAGCGACGCTTCGAGCGCCGCCGCGGCCAAGACCAGCGGCTCCAGCGTCAACGTCACCCTGTCGGCCGAGGCCCAGGCCGCGCTCGCCGCCCAGACCGACAATCGCACCACCGACGCGGTGGTCGCCTCGGCCCGCTCGGCCCTGGACAAGCTGCTGGCCGACGCCAAGGCGACCAGCGCCCTGAAGGACGGCAAGGCGACGATCGACGTCTCGGGCCTGGATCGCCGCAGCCTCTACGCCATCGCCAGCAACAAGGGCGGCAAGTTCCCGATCGAGGAGCAGGTGGTCGCCAGCCTGCAGATCAAGGCCAATCGCGACACGGCGCTGTCGGCCTCGGCCTCGGCCATGCGGGTGACCGGCGACTATGCGGGCCTCTACAAGGCCGCCCTGGCCAATCTCGAGAGCGCCGGGACCGAGGAGAAGGCCACGGCCCAGTGGGCCAAGGACAAGGCCGCCCTGACCGAGGGCCTCAAGCAGGCGACCGACAAGCCCGGCGTCGCGCCCAGCGGCATCGAGGGCGACCCGGTCGCGGCCTATCTGAAGGAGGTCGGCGGCGTGGTCGCCAACCCGCGCACCCGCGACATCGCCAAGGTCGCCTCGGACGTCCGCAGCGTTCTCGACAAGCAGTACGCCTCGGCCACGGGGGAGGGGATGGCCACCGGCCCCGACGACGGCAAGATCGACTTCTCCAAGTTCGACGACCGCTCGCTGGCCGCCGTGGCCCTGAACAAGGGCGACCAGTTCTCCGAGCACGAGATCGCCCAGGCGGCGGCGCAGGTGAAGGCCCGCAACCGCGACAGCGTCTCCAGCACGTTCAAGAGCACGCAGGGGGGCGACAGCTCGGCCTTCGGCAAGAGCCTGATCACCCAGTACGCGGCCATGAGCGACGAGGAACGCCAGGCCGCCGGCTGGACCCCGGCGCTCTACAACAAGATGGTCGAGGTGCAGAACCTCTCGGACAAGCTGGCCTCGCTGTTCAATCCGGACGGCAGCGTCAACACGGGCGGGACCAGCCTGCTGGATTATTTGAGCTAGGACCGAACAGGCAGGACAGCTGAAACCGGCGTAAAATTCTCCTGCCGCTTCGATCTCGAAGCCATGGAGTAAGCCGATGCCGATCGAAGCCGTATGTGGGAGCGGGCCTAAAGGGCGATTGTCTGCAGTTGTTCTGCGTCGTGAGGATGTGCCGCGCGATCTATCCAAGCCGGTTGAGGTCTGGGAGCCGGCGTTTATGAAACGAGGATTCGGTCTACTTGTTGATCCTGAGATCAGCGGAGAGGACCTAACTTTCAGTCTCTTGAATGCGGAAACGAGAGTCCGCTAGCTCTCTAAGCCTGTCATCCCGGACAAGCGAAGCGCAGATCCGGGACCGCCGGAAGCGCCGAGTTCACGCGTCGGTCCCTGTGTAGTTCAAGTGTGCGAAGATGGTCGCGGGCGGGAGACCGTTCGGTCCCTGGTCCTGAGACCGTGATCCGGCCTGGTCCCCGCCCGCTTTAGTGCACCCACCTGAACAGTT